>VTLG01013971.1_pt1 | contig 51892 bp, 56 predicted proteins | sample 4694571 | NCBI WGS metagenome assembly VTLG01 (sample SAMN12604809, study PRJNA352737) | marine metagenome | biome: ENVO:00000447; feature: ENVO:00000209|ENVO:00000569|ENVO:01000036; material: ENVO:00002151; isolation source: viral sequences binned using virsorter ... | reverse complement strand
CCTATCGAAAATACTGCGCGTAGTATTGGCCGTCCCGTCCAGACGCAGCACAACCCCATCCGCTTGGATAGCTAGAGGGTATGCAGGATTTGGCTCTCCGATACCCACTTTCCCCGAAGATAATGTCAGTGTTTCTGTGTTGGTCCCACCTGCTACAGTCCAAAATCGTAATTTACCGTCTTCAGAACTATCGGAAGCATCGGCAATTTTTCCGCTAATTGACGCGTACACTACGTCCTGCGTATTGTCATTTCTCCCTGTGAACTTTACTTGCCCAATAACGTCATTATCTGCTGGAGAACTTGAATTTCGATACATATTCAAATTCGGGCCAGAATTATCATCGGTATCTGTGCTTAGTAGTGACAGCGTATCCAGATTATCGGCGGTTGTGAAAGTTGCAGTTGTCCCAGTGAGGCTTCCCGTCATAGTGCCGCCCGCTAAAGGCAGCTTAGTAGCGATCGCATTATTAACCGTGGTAGTAAACGACGGGTCATCATTAAGAGCCGCTGCAATTTCATCGAGGGTGTTAAGTGTCCCTGGAGCAGAATCTATAAGACTATCTATCGCAGCGGTAACAAAAGCCGTAGTTGCAATACGTGTTGTATTGTTTCCTGACGATTGAGTTGAAGTCGTTGGATTACCAGCTAAGGCTACATCATTAACAATGAACTCACTTTGTACTTTTGTTACTGCCATTACTTATTATCCTTAGTCAAGGGCTCCATTCCACATCTGTAAATAGTGCGGGTTATACCCCAATATTCTGTAGTAGCAAATCACGCCTTCGTAATCGTTCAGGCCAGCGTTGTAAGCGCTGGTGAACTCGATGAGTAAATTGGAGTCGGTCCCGCTGTAACTGGACACATTGCCGGTTTTTTCTAATTCAACGAAATTGACAGGACCACCATTCAATGAAGTAAAACCAATCTTGAGTGTTCCTGCTTTCGAAGCGGCGTTGGCGTTATATTCGCCTGTAACAAACCTAAATTCTGCGAGGTATTGATGCCATACCGAACTCTGATCTGTCACAGGAATTGTCAGAGTATTCCCCGCGCTCACGGTGTTGTAGGCGTATACGCCTTCAATCATTTTTGCCTTTTGACCAGAACCGGAGATGATGCCTGTGGATTCAGAGTAAACGGTGGGTCCACCATCCGCATTGTTAATCGTCATCTGGTCTTGAAATTCTGTCAGACTCGAAAACGTTGCTTTCTGGTTGGAAGCAATGGTGATGGCTGTTGTTCCCTGAACCTTAATTAATCCAGAGCCAGACCCTGGAGTATTGAAATCCAGCGTGGCATTTGCATTTGTGCCACTCGGCGTTAGTTTTAGTGTGGTGGCGCTGTCCGGAACCTTGAGTTCCAGTGTTCCGTATTGGTCAATACGTAATCTCTCAGATCCAGCCGTCTCCATTTTTATAAAGCCGTCTGGGTCTACTTCTATATCCTCATTTCCGTCATGGGTCTGGAGCTGAACGGGAGCGGACGCGCTTGAGCCTTTCACTACAAAAGCTCCGCCGTTTACCGCCAAGCGACCTACGGTCCCACTAGCACTTTGCACGATAACTACATCACCGTCATCGGTGTTTCTTTTGGCGTATAAAGGTGCTGTCCCGGCAGCTGTTGCGAATGTTTCGCCTGTTGCACGAGCCTCAAAACCGACGACCCCACTATCAGAGGCAGACTTGGCAACAAGAAAATTTCCAGAAGTATCAAGGATTATTCTGTGTGTGCCATCGGTTTGGTCGTAAATTCTGTACTCGCCACCATCGGTGTAGGTCCGGAAATATCCTTCAGTGTTGTTTAAATCTAAACTGGCTTGGCCTGTACTAGTATTAGTTACCCGTACTCTTGAAAGATCATTTGTATCGCCTTGTATATGTAGCCGATGGGCTGGCGAATCGTTATTAATTCCGACGTTTCCAGCAGACGTTATAGTTACTCTTTCTGTATTTGTGCCGCCACTAGGTCTTGTTAAAAGCGCTAAATCACCATACGTAGCACCTTTATATTTAGCCCTTATTCCTGCTATTGGATTTTGTCCATTTGCTCCAAGAGATATTCTTCCACCTGTGTCTGTAGTAGTTCCTGATTGTGATACAACCAAGTGACCCCAATTTAGATCGTTTACTGCTCCACCTTCTATATAAGCAACCGTTCCATAAGGTGCGCCACTGCTCCAACCTGTATCTTCTACATGAAGTTTTGAAAATGGATCTATATCTCCGATACCAACGTTATTACTCCAACTAACTGTTAGTCCCGTTCCTGTAACGTTTCCGGATAAATTTAAAGTTCCTGTACCTTCTGAATATCTAATTCTTCCTGCAGCACTTCCACTATTGTTATAAAAATCTATATCTAAATCTTGTGCATTCGTAGTAGATTCAATAGCTATACCCGTAGTACCAGAAGATTTTAAATGAAGTAATTTATCTGGAGATGATTCTCCTATACCGACATTTCCACTACCATCAAATGTCATAACTGATCTTGAGTCAGTTACATCATAAATTTCTAATTTTCCGTTAACAGTTTGTCCGTCTACTATTCTCCAATTTTGAGTAGTAGAACCAGTCTTTTTAATTTCAAAACCGACTGTGCTGTTAGATGCGACTTCTGTTTTGACTATTGTAGTACCAGAAGATTTTTCTAGATGTAGTAATTCATCAACAGTGGTGGCCCCTATACCAACGTTTCCGCCATCTGTAATTGTTACTCTGGGATTATCGCCGCCGGTCTTAAACCTAATGCCGTGGCTTGTGCCCGCATATAGGTCAACACTATTATCTGTTCCGTCTACCCATAACGCACCTCTTGTAGTGCTATTTTCTTGCAACGAAATTTGTGTAAATCGTTCACCTGCATTGTTTAAAAGTAACTGGTCTCCGTTGCCAGACGTTATACTTACTGCGCCTGTAGTCAATCCCGTAAGAGTACCTACAGAAGTTATATTCGGCTGTGCTGCGGTAGATAAAGTGGCGGCTGTGTTTCCACCTAAAGTAAGGCCGCTAGCCAGCTGATCACTACCTACTGCATCATCTGCTATCTTTGCCGTTGTAATAGCATCATCGGCAATAACGTTACTGGTGACTTTTGTATTTGCCATTATTTAGCCTTCTTTAAACCATATATGTGACGAAGAAATCTATTCGATGCCCAGAAAAATTGGCACACGATAAGGGGCTAAAAGTGTCGTATACAAAAAACACATTGCTTGCCGCATTCTCAATGGTAGGTCTTAAATTTTCTCTATAGTCTTCTTCTAAGTTGTGGTAACCCACACCACCTCCGCCTAAATAATATCCATTCACCGAGGAAGCAAACGGAAGTGTCGCATTAAATGTGTTGGTATCTGTGTTGGTGCCAATCTCGATTGACGCCCACGCCGTCACCATATTCCCTACTTTTGTATAATGCGCTCTATTAGTTGTAACCCCCGCCTGACCTGTTAATTCGGCAACAGTCCAATTCCCTTCTTCGTAGTCGTCCAACTTATTCGCGTCACCCGTACCACCTATATGGATTCCACCGCCAATCCACACATCGTTAAATCGATGGCTTGGATCTCCAAGGTCAATTACATTATCTCTGGCCGTGTTTGAATCAACTGATGCGGGAATAATTCGGTTTATGTCGTCATTGAATAACAAAGCACAATTGATACGTCCAACTGCAAGATTGTCACTCCACGCTGATATAGCCCCTACGTCGGTGGTTTCTCTATAAAAATCAAGAAGTTTTCCATCGGTAGCGCGTTTATTAAAATAGCCGACTACCCCGTTGGATCTGCCTATGATTTGACCGTCCGGAGTTATGTAGGCTCCATTGCTTGCATGAGTCGCGCCTGTGTCCGTTGTACCGATAAGGACATTTCCATCTCGTAACACGCTGAATCGTGGCGTTCCAGTTACGTTATCGTCCCAAACTTGAAGCGCTTTAGTACCACTTCCAACTGCTACATCTAAACCGCCTGACGTAAAACTAGTGAACGCTGTAGTCGAAGAGTCTCCTATTACCGCATTACCACCAACATGAAGCTTCCCATCGATTCCGGAAGAAAGTCCTATACCGACGTTGCCTGTCAAAAAACTAAATTGTGAGGCTGCAAATTCAAGTTCTATATTGGCGTTTCTTGCGTTGTTTAAGGCCGATATCCTTAGATCGCCTCCAGTTTCTTCAAATTCAAGATTGTGATCAGTGCTTGTCCTAATATGTAACATTCCTGATGGGCTATCGAGTCCTATGCCAATCTTTCCGTTACCCATCAAGACAAGTTGATCGGCATTTGCATTACCGTCTACTGCCAATTTCATCACTGAATTAGCATTGGTGTATGTCGGGTTAGATACAATTGTGGTAGATGTAGCGCCCGATTGATCGTAAGTAATCTCTAAGCCTAACGTTCCGTCACTTCCTCCAACTTTAACTATTCCATTATTATTAGAACCGGCTGTTTTTACATGCAGGTCTCGTGTCGGAGTATCTTCGTTTATTCCCACAAGCCCCGCATTGTCGATACGCATTCGTTCAACCGCAGTATTAACGCTCGTGCCAGACGATCCAGCAGGACTTGTAAAAAGTGCTAAATAACTAGAGCCAGTACCACTTCCATTACCACTCTTTAGTAATAGATTCGTTCCGGGTTGATTCGTATAACCAGGGCTACTTGATCCAGCGATTGTTGCCGTTGCATTGCCCCCAAAAGGACCAGCGATAATGAGACCCGCTGAATCAATACGCATTCGTTCTGTATCAGCGGTATACAACGCGAGAGCATTTGTATTAGCAGGCATACCTATTTGTGCGCCCGCTTGTGTATTTCTAAACTCTACTAGAGGAGCAACACTGGTACTTGCTGTTTGAATATTAAGGAGCTGACTCATGGTAGCTCCACCAATATTTAGTTTGCCACCACGTATTCGCATACTCTCTGTCGTATTTTCCACGAACGCCAGGCCATCTGGCTCATCGCTTGACGCAGCTCTTATCGTTTTCAGGTGGTAGCCCGTGCTACCACTCTGATGCTTCATTGATATCTGAGTGTTTAACGAATTAGCAGAGCCTTCACTGATATTAGTAGTAACAGCTCCCGTAAACGTGGCGGTTGTTCCGGTGAGGCTTCCTGTAAATGTTGCAGCATTACTCGCTGACAAAGTAAGGGCCGATGATATAGATGAATTATCTGTTCTTAGATCAATCGTCTCGGCATCGATATAGAGCGTTCCGGTATTTTGAAGCTGACCGTACCCTGAGTTGTGGTGCTTAAATTTTACGTCTGCACTGTTACCAAGCCTTAACTCTGCGTCATCTGCAAACGTAAAGTGGCTAGATATCTTACCTTCACCCACAATATCTACAGGAACAGATGGTGTTGCAGTTCCCAGCCCTACTCGGGAATTAGAGTTATCCACAACAAACGTAGGTGAGTCGAAGGCAACGTCATACGCGCCCACGGTAAGAGCTCCGGGAAGTGTAAGGTTCCCTGTAAGTGCAGAACTGGCGACCGTGCCATCGCTGGGAGTACCGATATTAAGCGGGTTTACTATATAAATAGTTACCGTACGTCCTACTACGACCCCCGTATCAAAAGTAAGCGTATTAGAACTTAGGGAAAAAGAACCCTGGTTTTGAAACACACCATCAATAAATGCTAATACGTTCGCTTCTCCTCCGGGAGCATCGGAAAGAGTAAACGCAGTTTGACCACTAGTGGCTGTAAATGTATCAACCGTTAGGTTGGAACTTTGTGTGTTAATTAAATTATCAACGACTACTTCTATCTTAGTACCGTCAGTAGGAGCTGCATCGAAAGTTAACGTAGATCCACTAAAAGAGAAGGTATCGTGGTGCTGCATCACACCATCTAGGAATACCATTGCATTTGCTTCAACTCCGGGATCTATTCCGATGTTGTATGCAGTGGCACTCGAAGCTGCAGTAGCGTTGTACACCGTCTGATTTGCAGACTTAGCCGCTATGTTTTCTTGGATCTCGGTAAGTAAGGAAGCCGTAATACGAAGATGTGCATCTGAACCATTCGCAAAAGCACGTGCTGTCGTGTTGTCTTGTGCCCTAATAACGGTAAGAACATTTCCGCTACGGGCAGTAACTTTGGCTATTTCGTTATAAGTAGCGTCATCAAACGTAACGTAGAAATACTCACCAGCCGCTAAAGAGGGAAAGACCGATCCATCTGCTACTGTAATAGAAGTAGCAGAGTTATTTATCCCACTAGCAAGGGTAGTTTTGGCATTATTAGTGAACTTAACCGCCATTCAGCTAACTCCTTACTGTTGTATTAGTAGCTCTAGGAAACAGTCACCGTCCACGTGACCGTCATAGCATCCGCGCTGCCCTTATTGACGACACTAAACTCGGTGCGACATAGCAAAGTTCCGCCAGAACTAGCATTCAAAATCCCAGCTTCTGTCACGGCCCCCGTTCCTGTACCTGCTGCAAAAGTAGCAACATACGTCACAACTGCTGCAGATACTGTAGTACTGGTTAATGAAACCCTACCAAGTTCTGTTTCAAGTGCTGTATCACCGGCTGCTGGATTGGTTGTACCAGAACCTACAGCCATGTGGCTCATTGCCGTAGCTGAGGCATCTTTCATACGAGATGCTACGTACCCTTTACCGGTAGTAACAACCAAGTTGTCTACTTCTTGTACGACGTCGCCATTGAGTGCTATGGTCAATTTGCCTGTTAGACTTAAACCATCATTTATATTCGACATATTTTGCTCCGTTCATATATCATTTACCCGTTCAATACCGCTACATTCAGGGCTGTGGCATTCAGTATACTTGACTGAGCTGCGGGTATGAGTAAGACGTCAATCGACTCACTCATTGTAGCATTCTCCTCCAAAGATTTGCTAAAACTGAAAGGTAATAACAAATCGCCTACGGACACTGTCTCTGATGCGGGCAACGCAAAAGCAAGCGCTGCCGACTCCGCTAGACTTATAGTTTCATCTAGAGGGATAGCTGCACTATACGCAAATGACTCAGCAACAGAAACACTCTCGGACAGGGGCTTAGACAAAGCCTGAGCCAAAGTTTCAGTAATCCCTACGATGTTACCTTTAGCCGCAGTAGTATCAGTTCGTAATACGTCTGTACCAGAAGCGATATCATCTAGCGTAAAGGCATCTGCGAAGGTACGTGCAAACTGCACTACACGACTAAAGGCTTCAGCCATAGTAATCGTGTCGGATTGCCCTGAATTAATTAGAAGTACCGAAGAATCAGAAACACTATAAGTATCTGATTTACTTAAAGAAAGATCTCTAATAGAAGACTCCGAAAGGTTAAGAGTTTCTACTTTAGGTAGCGTGACTCCTTTTTCAGTCGAATCACCTAGAGCGTAGGAATCAGAGAACGACCTATTGAACTGCATAACTTTAGCGAACTCTTCGCTTAAAGTAGCTGCATCAGAAAGCGCTTTCTCAAGAGCTATCGCATGTGCCTCCGTCAAGATAGCGGTCTCAGACTTAGCCAGAGACGAATCAATAGACGAAATGGCTTCTGCCATAGTCAAAGTCAGGGCATTGGGGCTATCGAAAGCTGCTGTAAAATAGAGGTTCTTAGTGTCTGCATCCAAATACACATCCGAAAGGGACAGGGATTCATACGCGGACACAGCTTCCAGGAACTGATATGTAACCGAAGACTTAGCATAGATAAATGTCGTAGTTGGTTCTGTGGCATCAGTCTCAACTACTAAAGAAAGCTTTTTATAATCAACGGTTAGCTTAAATGCCATTAGTCAAAGTCGTCTCGCACTACAAACTTCACCAGATCCTGTACAGTTTGTACGCCACCTCCTGATTTCGTGAACTCAATCTCTCCTTCGAACGTACCGGAAGCAGTCCAAGTCCCTGTAGGAAATATCGTTTTACATTCCCCACTAGAAGGTGTGGTGAGGGTCATAGTAATCGTAGAAGCCACTGTCGTAGACCCTACTTCGCGTATACGAAGTTTCACAGTGCCCCCCGTTATATCAATTGGAGCCCAGGTAGAAGAGTCTTCTGCGTCCAAAGTTTGCCCGGAAGCAGCGGTATTACTGTCTTTCAGGGTGAAGTTAAGCTCTGGGAGCGTATCTCCTACCACCAATTTTATTGTCGATGCATAAGCCATAGTTAATACCTCATCTCATTGTATCCTACCGAATCGCCGCATATCCTGGCATATAGTCTGTAAATTTAGCCTTCCCACGTACTAAGTCCTCTAAACGCTCTGCAGTAGGACCAAGTGGTGGAACCCACCAGGAACCACCGAATTGTCCAGCTTCTAGCATAGGAAGCACTAAACCAAACGGCCCAAGTACCCCGGCCCGGTCTATTATATCTTGGGAATAATCAGCATAACTCATTACGTCACTTCGGAAGGCCGTATCGTCAAAGCCTCTGCCTATATACTTCATCCACTCCCGTATCTCTAAACCCAACATCGTAAGAGGCAACAAAGTCACGGCCCCCAAAACAAGCGGTATAGAAGCACTAGACATAGTCCCATCTTCTGAATACCTACTCTGACCCTCTCGCATAGCCCCGCCGACTATATTTTTACCGTAGGCGTAAAAGAAAGATTTTAATTGCCACACAAGAGCCGTATACGGATTAGAAGCCCAGACCGGACGTTCTGCTGCATTAGGCCGTACGATAGACTCCTCTACAAATCTACCGATCGCCATCTGTACACGTTCTCCTTCCAGAGTATTAAAAGCACGGCCATTTTTATCCCAAGCTTGTATATCCTCTCTGGATACTTCCAACTCGCGTAAGAACCTATTAGATCGCTCAGAGTTTTCATTGGCTTGACGTATAAGAAACTGTTCCCCCATGCCAACTGCAAAGGTTCTAGTAAAGTTGGTGTACCACTCTAGGCCAATTGCCCTAAAGAATGTATCAGAAACCTTCTGAGCCGTAGGGGTCATAAAACCTAGCTCGCTAGACTGCATAAGACTAGTATTTAAAGAGTCAAAAGAAATGACTCCCACATCCCGTGCAAACCGCTGTAACTCTTTAGTATCAGTAAAGTATCTACGTACCTGCTCAAACGCAGTTCTAAAATTCTCTCGAGAAAGATCCTTCGAACGTAAAATTGGCCCTGCCAAATCTGGTAAAGAAGCTAATGTGGCAAACGTTAGATAAGTAACAACATTCACAGAGAGGAGAACACTATTAATTTTACGCATAGCAGGAGACATATTAAGTCCAGATTTACCCATCATGGCCTTAACCGCATCTCGTGCAGCAGCTCTATTCTGTTCATCTGGTATACGAAGGAGCATTAACTCAGTAGCCCTCCACCCACGTACCATATCTCCCGGCTTTAATCTCCCAAGAGCACCACGCAATGCCTCACTAGACTTCGCTATATTAGCCAGATCAGATCGTTTCACTTGAGTATGTGCTTTATCCAGATAGTCCAAACGCTTAGTCATGTCTCCTACATAACGACGGATAGAAGTAGCGGCAGCTTCTAATGCTCCTATATCACGTAAACGTTCATTAGGAATATCGCTAAAGTACTTAGCACGGGCCTCACTAGTACCTATAGATACATCCGCCACTTCAGGTGACGTAGCCTCTAAATTATCTTGCCCCTCCCGAACTAGAGCTTCTACAACTTTTTCAAAAGACCCAGGAGTACGATGCACCTCTTCGCCTTTGGTATTGTAAGTAACAATATCTTCCGGTCCATCCGGATTAAACTCTTCTAAGAGTTTTACTAGAGCAGCTTGACGCTCAGGGCTAGCTTGAAGTTCTGCTATAGCAAGAATACGCGGATAGAAGTTTTTACGTTTTTTAACGGCATCACTATCGACTCCCCGTATATGATTTTCATAGAAATCATCCAGCCACTGCCGTATGGGTTGAGCTTCAGAGTCTAGCTCTGCAATAGACTCATCCTTCTCTGCTTTAAGTAAGATAGCCTCAAAAGCATCTAAGTCAGGAACTTCCTTCCCTAGTAGATTACGTTTCGTAGGAGCCAAGTTATATAAGTCATTCAACCTTTCGTTAACTAATAAGGTACGCGTATTAAGTGTTCCAGCCTTTTCTTCGGACTGCGATGCAGAGTAAAAAGCATTAGCAAGCTCAGGACTAAACCGTTTTATATAGTTATGGGCAGGTTGTAAGAAATACGCTACAGACCAATGCCGTTTATCATTAGGCATTAGCTCTTTAGCTGCATCCATATTCTCAGTCAATAACGTCTTTAATTGCCGTACACCTTTTTTAGGTATGAACTTATCAACAATAGGAGCCAGTTCTTCCAGCATATTCCGGACAACCACTTTATCGGAGAAAGATGCATCTCTAGTAGTAGACGGGAGACCCTCTTTATAAGAAGTAACAACCTCTTGTATATACGAATCAAAAGAAGGATTCTGTGTGAAACGACGCTGCAAAGTAGCATTAAGACTTTTAAATACCGCTCGTACTTTATCGGCTAAACGCTTAAAGAAACTTTCCACCCCATTTGCAGGCTTTCTAGCCTCACGTAATAGCCAGGTGCCAGTTTGATCTGCAAACCATTCTTCGAAGCCTAGCTTCCCTTCATACTGAGCAGAAATACCTGCATCTCTATCTTTCTCCCAAGCCGATACAAGACTTTTACGTAGCCTAGGGTTATCTAAAGAACGCGCTAATTCTTGGTGAAAAATAGCATGGCCTACTTCATGCCCTAATGCTAAGAGGGAAGTAACCTGCTGAGTCACGGTTGGGTTAGGCGGAACATCTATTACAATAAGATCTGTATCCCCAAATCTAAAGTACTTACCCATACGTCTTAAATTTGGCTGGCGCATTTGCGCTACTTGCTCTTGGATTATTTCAGATACGAGACGTTGCCGCCCTTGGTCAGTAACAATAACGTCTGTTTTAAACCCCCCATCAATAATACTCTGAGCAGTAGAAATCTGAGTTGTACGTCCTCCATACCCCAAACTCTTCCTTAGGATATTACTAAGCTGAGGCCATAAATTTTGCCCCATAACAGCATTCCAACTAGGGTCTATCACATACCTAGCTGACTTAGACCTAGGGCCTTGTCTAGATGACTCCGCCGATTGCAAACTCGCTGCAATAGGATCATAAGTAGGACGCCCTTCCAAATTTAGTGAAGTAAAAGGCAATTTATCCAAGGTGTCTTCACTAGGAATACTAGTCTGTCTAAATTCCTCTCCTACCGCTACTTCTTCAAAATCAGCTCTGTCTATAAACCCTTCATTTAGCTCTCGCTCGAGTTGAAATCTACGAGATGATTCTTCTTGGGAAACTTCCACATACGGATTCACCATCTGAGAAGCAGGTATCTTAAGACCGGCTTTTTCATTCGCGTCTCGTTCATCAAAATAACGCTGTCGTGCGTCCATCCTTGAAACAAGAGGGGCTAGCTCCCGTCTTCGCGCTTCATCCGTTGTAGGATCTATTGCTTCTCTTCCTGGTATAAGGCGACCTTGCTCAGCCTCCCTAAAAGAAATCGTACCACCACCTTTAATTTGATAAATAGGGACATTCTGCCAATCTTGAGTCTCGTTAAAAGTCGTAGCTTCAAAAGGGGCACCTTCGTATAGAAGCTCATACCCATTGTCTACCAAAGCTTCATATGCCCGCGTAAAGCCATCTGATATACGTCCTGTACCACGAGTGAATGCTTCTGGAGCATTTAAACCAAGCTGTATACCGAACTGGACCACGTTGCCCATGTAAACGTTCCTAACTTTCCCATCAGGACTTCTAATAGACCAACCAGGCGTTGTAGCTCTAAGAGCTGGTGTAGCCCTAGAAGCTTGTGTTACTACATCGCCTATACGTTCTGCGGCGTTTATCCTATCCCCAGGCAACACATCCCTAGGAGAAGTAGCAAGAGTCCACTGTCCATTTTCATTTTGTCGAGGCGTTAGAATAAGATCAGGATTAAGTCTGGATTGAGCCTTAAAAGTTTCGAGTAGTTTGGTAGGTAAAGTCTCTAGGAGAGCTGCAATCTCAGGGGTGTTCTCTATTTCATTAATCTGTAAGAAACCCCCTTTCTCAGAAATTAACTCCGCCCTTGTATCTAACTCCGCATTAACTTCTGCAGCATCCATACCTTCAAGTTCGTTAGGGTCTCTTGGAGGCCATGTCATTATGGGACGATTCTCTCTAGCGTCTGCAATCTGCTCTTCGGTCTTACCTTCTTGATCTTTTTTTAGAAGTGGTTCAGTAATAAATCCTTCAGTTGCTCCAGTGACAGCAGTACCCCCTACAGAGTATTGAACCTCTTCTGCCTCTGTAACCTCACCTGCTTCTGCATCCCTAGGAGAAGGAGTCCCCTCCATGATCATGTCACGAGCGACAAATGCCTCTTGTCTCTCATCAAACGCAGCATCCCTAGATACGGCCTCTACATTGTACTTCTCTTCATCGGCAAACCGTGTACGTGCATGTTCTTTAACTGCATCCGCATTCATAGCAAGGGTAGTTTGCTGCCAAACAACATTCCCCTCAGTATCTTTTACCTGCACCACTGCATCATGCGAAGGATCAGATACCTCTGTGTAGCCAAGTATCTGCCGAAGGAATATTTCAGAGAAACCAGAATCGTATGCATCTGCTCTATCTGTTTCATAGGTAGGACTATTAGGATCTAGAACTAAAATACCCGTTCCATTCGCTTGATCAGGGAAAAAAGCGAATTGCCCTTCACCCCCTGCCTCATTAAAATCCTGTACAAAATCTTCTCTAACCTTAGCAATCTGTGCAGCATCCAATCCATCCGTAGGTAACCATATGGCTTGAGTTGCAGTACCTTCATCAAAGAGAGCTTTAGCTTGAGCTACAGACCAGGCGCTAGGCTCAGATATAACACGGCCAACAGCCCCTTTTTTCTCAGCACTACGTACATCCGCCTCGACATTATTCCCTTCATCTAGGAAACCACGTGCTTTACCGATAACACGCGCAGCTGCATTAGTAGGTGCGCTTCTTGCTCCACCAGCAAAAAAACCAGCAAAAACAGATTCGGCTCTTCGTAGATTAGCTTCCCTATCTGCATACGTAGGATCTATTGCAAAACGTTGTTGAATAAATAGTTCTTCTTGGACAGCTTCTGTAGCCCCTTCGGTTAGACCACCTTTTACTAAACCGCTTGTAAAACCACGAGCCAACTCCATCATCCAACCGGCGGCTTCTTGATCATTTGTTTTAACGACCTTAGCCGCCATGTTTTTAAAAAGTGCGTTGACGAATAATTTTTCCCCTATCGTGCCTATGATGGCTTGAGGAATACCTAGAGCAAGTGCAGCTTTAGCTTCTTCATCCGTTAATTTGTACCCAGCCTCTTTAAACTCCCCCAAAGCCTGCGAAGACCCTACTACGTATTCTTGTCCTCCAGCACCAGCCCAAAAGCCACCCGATATAAAAGGAAAATCAGAAGGAACACGCCCTGTCCGAGCTACATTTAGATAGTTAGGATGTAGTCCCATTCGCCTAACAGACTCGTAGGCCGTAGCTAATATAGCCTCTTCATTATCAGTTAAAGCAGGGCCAAGTCCTTTTCTATTAGCCACTTTCTTTTTAAGAATGTCAGTCATGACTTCTCGGGTAACTTGTTTAGATGTAACAGAGAGAAGACCTTTCCCTGCCGCACCTACAGCAGCACCTGTAAAACCAGAAGCCAAAGAGCTAATAGCCATAGGAGTAAATTGGCCTACTGCTTTTATAGCCTGAGTAAAAAAACCGTCTAGCGTAGGTTGATCTAGGAACTCTTCAAAAGTCCCCATAGAATTAAGAATAGCCCCAGAGTCATATTGTAATCGCTCTGCCCTATTAAGCTTAATTTCAGCTTCTTTCTCATCTCCAGAAAGCAGGTCAAACAAGGCTCCGAATTGATGTATATCTGCAACAAGCTGTTTTCCTCCAGCTTGTACTGCCCCACTCCATACTTCCCCCGCAGTAGAAAGAGGCACAGGGCGCGTGTCTTCTGTATATTGCGAAGCTTCAGCTAAACTAGACCGAAATCTGGCAGTATCTCTGTGCTGTCCAGCAAGAACCCCTGACATATCCACATTAGGTGGAGCAAAACTAGCACTTCTACCAGAAGGCGTAGGAGTGGAAGACTCTATAGAAGGAAGGAAACTAGCTGCTTCTTCTCGTACTTGTGGGCGTTGGCCCCTATCCTGCCCTGGGGCAGACAATAAAGACATTAGCGGGGAAGATTCAGGCGTTGGGGTAGTAGATCCTAAAGAAGCTAGAGTATTAGAAAATTTCTGGGCTCGTTCGGGCGTTTGCGTTTGTGCCCATTCAGAATCCAAAACTTCAGCGGAAGCCCCAGAAAAATCTCCAGATTTCATTAAATCCCACGTTTTTTTAAACGCTCTAGGATTTACATTTATATCGTTCCAGCTTTCTCCTAGCTGGTAGTTCACAGAAGTTAAACGTGCTTCATCCACAGCAGTAGGTAGCTGTTTATTTTGATCTACTGCAGCTTGGTAGCTTCGAGAAATATCCTCTTCAAACCATGCGTCTACTTGAGCTTGAGGTACTTTAGACCCTGGGGGGTATCTTTTTAATTCTTCATCAGAAAGGAAATGCCCATATCCTGCCGAGTAGCCTTCCGCATCACGATAAACTTCAGCCTCCGCTTTACCTAAATATAAAGCTTCATTCTCTTCTTGCTTAACAAGATCTTTAATATGTTGGGGTACGGCAATAGCCACACTTATTGACTACCTTGAAGCTGTCCAAGACGAAACTTTCTGTATTTCGCATTATTAGCCTCAGTAAGGGCATACAGTATCCTCCTACCTCCCACAGGACCAAAATCTCTCTCTAGTTGGAATGCTGTGATCTCCTCCCCCTCTTCCTGCATGGTCCTACGGTTAACATGCTTATAATAGGCTATTCGATCCGTAGGACTTGTAACAGGAGAGCCATCCACCCCAAATGCTACAAGGCTCGCAACAGTATCAAACGCCTCAGCTCCTACATCCGAATCATCAACCCAAGGTATTGAATCAACTAATGCGGCCCACCAACCTTTATTAGCATAGGACATCTGCCGAAGCATGCGTTTTGTAGCCACATGTAGATAGCCCTCCGCCCCTTTATAATCATTGGCCTCTTGCCACGTTTGCTGACCAATAGGAGGAAGAGTGTCTAGATAGTTCATTATTTGTGAGACGTACCCAGAGAATTGAGCCTCAGTAATGTCGTCTTCTAAGTCGGAAAGTTGAGGTGAGAATAACTTTTTATAGGCATCAGTATCCCTAATACCAGCTTCGAACGAACTAAACCTCTCAGAAACATCACCCCGAGAAGCGAACATTGCTTGCTTGTCCATCAATACAGCATGCATGTGCTCTTGTTCATTAAGGTTGTGCCTATCCTTATTAAGACGCCAATTTGCCCACTGTACCTCAAGCTGCTCTTTGTCAATGCGATGCCTCTCATTAGCAGCCTCTCGTTTTGCTACCTCTATCGCATGGGTATCCTCAAAATCATCCCAACGCCCACGTTCTATAAGGGAAGGGGCTGCAGCCGCAATAGCGGCAAATGCAGTATTAGCCCGAGGGTCATCCTTAGGGAAGGACGAAGCGATAGCCAGAAAAACCGCCGCTGCGTCTTCTTTAGCCAACTGACCCTCCCTACCCTTACTAGCTGTAAGAAAATCAGCCAGAGCTTCTTGGCTCTCAATCTTTAACGCTTCTGCCGTAGCTACCTTTTCTTGTAGACGTTTAATATCCTGAGACGATACTGTGGCAGCAGGTCTCGCCAAGGTATTACTAATTTCATCTACCACCTCTTTATTAGCGTCTTTGAAATCCGTAAAGCCATCGGTATCTATTACAGTGTTATCTTGAGCAGTCGTATCCGAGATTTTTGCAAAGAACTCAAAGGGATTTTCCTTAAACAATGCCAAGTGGTCAGGTGATCTACGGATCATATTAAGGATTTCTTCTTGCTTTTTCCCTCTACGATTAGCTCGAAAAAATTTCTCTACCCTATCTGCCGTAGCTTTAGCAGCAGGATCAGTTATTCCTCTAACTTTAGCGGCTTTAAGCTCTTGTCCTAATGGACTATTAGTAAGGTTACTAGCCTGCGTCCCCCATAGGCGCAAAAGATTCTTATCGACAATCATATTACTAGTTGTCCAAGCTTCTTCAGCCTGATAGGGGTCCATACTAGACCACTGCTCGAAATCAGCTCCATAGGGGATAACGTCTCGCGGTACAATATAGTCTCGGAACTCAGGGGGTACGATTACAGTAGTAGTCTTATAGAAAGTTTCCGAAGAGGGCTCTACATCAGCCCCAAACTTTGCACTACTAAACTTGTCGAGCTTAGTAGGATCATACTGCTCAAGACTCCAACTTCCCACTTGTTTGGTAGTAGGTCTAGGTAACTGTAGATAAAGAGACTGACCTAGAGGTTTATCTATAACCGCCGCCCCATTAGGGAAAGTCACAGTTACACCGTAACCGGGACCCTCCATATTAGAAGTTGCTGCGTCTGTAGCATTTTTAACTACTTGTCCAGGATTGGATTTAATCTGGTTGTTACCACTAGCAGGAGCAGGAGCAGGAGCAGAAGTAGAGGTAGAAGTAGGAGCAGAAGATCCACCTTTAGCTTGTTGTGTATCAAACTGTGCGATAGCAGCTTGCTCTGTGTCCATCAGCTCCCGCTGTCGCTGCAACTCGCGTAGCTGAACTGCATACGCCCCTTCTGCACTATCTGCTGCTGCACGTAAAGCAGCTCTCTCCCTTGCATCTCTTTCAGGACTCCAGGTCTGCCAACTGGGTTGACCCATATTCATTATCTGAGAACTAGCCCCCGATACTCTTCCATGCATATTCTGCAAACGCTGCACAAACGCCTGGTCTGATCCCTCACTAGGAATAGGGGGCCATGACCCCTCTTCTACTGCAGCATCACCACCTTTAGCATATAACTCTGCTACTGAGGTTCCCCCATATGTAGGATTAGCGTCAAACACTCTACCCGTTTTGGGATCAATAGTGCGTACACTGTAATCAGTAGACCCATCCTCACCAACCGTTGAAGTAATAGGGTTCATCCACTTACCCTCTCCAAGGAGCTCGGGCCACACCCCGGAGATATTTTCATACTGAATACGTTGCTCCTGCCCTAATAAATTTCCAACGTCACTGGGTAAAAATGCCTTGTGTATATTTTTATTATCCCTGGCCTTATTAAAAGCCACTTCATACTCGTCAGGCGATGCAAAACCGGCAGGAAGAATGGGGTTAGTAGGGTCAGAAGACATACTATTCGTATACCGAGCCCAATCCCTAGCAATCTTTTTATTAAACGCATCGGTCTGAGATAAAACTGAGGCTAAATTAGCATAGTCCTTCTCATCTGTTTGCTCCTTCACGGCTTGAGCTACTGCCAGATCCTCGGCTGCAGTAGGGCCAAACCCTGCCCCACGACCCATAGCCTGCCATGTACTTAGTAATCTGTTTCTAGCCATATATTTAGCCTAAATAAATTTAGCAAGGGCAGAGCCTATAGAACCAATAATGCCCCACTGTTGTTGCTTATGCTGAGACCTAGCTTGCTCATACGCATTTCTACGCGCTACTGCATTCTCCCCCGCAGCCCCTAAATTAGACAAAGAACTTCTATTCACTCCTTGTCCGATATTAATAAGATCAGATAGAAGTCTAGTATTAGCCTCCCGTTGAGCAATTCGTGCATTATTTAAACCACCCGCTAGACTAATAGCTTCCCCTCGTTGAGAGGCTCGTGCCGATTCTCTAGCTTCTACCGCAGTCTGCTGAAGCCCGTAACGACTGCGCTGACGTCTTGCAACTTCTCTGGCAATTTGAGATTGCTCAGGAACATCTTCCCGAACCGCATCAATAAGCGAGGTATCGTCCCGCGCTGCAATTAATGCGTTTTCAAAATCACGAAAATTCCGTATATACCGCTCATGCTGTCCCGCAGCCACATCAGCCATGACTTTATCGGGATCATCAACATCAGTAAGCTGTCCAGCATTATAGGTATCCTGAGTAGTTTCATAATCCAGCGTACCAATCCCACCATCAGACAAAGACCCAGAAGTACTACCAGGAGCAAGTGGCGTATAAGGAGCAGTAGTCGAATCGTCAGGCTGTACCTCATTCCGCACCCTAGTAAGCCAATCGCCTTGTCGTCCGTAGTCATCACCAGAAGACAGGTGATTTACGTAGTTACCCCTGCCAGGATTCCATCTAATACCACTACGACTTAAACTCATGATCCTCTTAAACGGTTATAACCGCCCCTGTATGTAGTGTTAAAGTTTTGTCCAGAGCCTGCTAGCACAGAATGCATTGGGTGCGGTTTCCACGTTTGATTCATACCGAAAGGCCCAGCTGAACCCTGCAAATATGTTTTTGTCTTAGGGTCGAATTTAGTTCCAATAGAAGACCTAAAAGGATCGCCTGTTTGTGCTACATTGGACGTCATCTTACTACCTGCCCCTATACCTATATCGACAAGTGCTTGTTGGCGGGCAAGTCGTACATCTTGTCTTCTCTTTGCCCTAGATAACCCTTCAGACCTAGCAAGCCGCGAAGCCGCCGCTAGAGCATCTCCAGAATCTGCTGCTTGACCACGAGCCGTACCTAAAACCCCTACCTGCTGTGTTGTTTTTGCATCCTTAGCCGCAACATTAGCCCCAAGCATCTGCCCCGTAGCTCCAATTGCTAAATTCGCAGCAGAATCCACATCAGAAGCAAGACTATAGTCAGCCCCACCTCCAGTAAGCGCTTGCATCGTATCTGCACCAGCCCTGCCACGGAGCGTAGCCCCAATATTTTCCGTTGCCGCTTTATCTCGCATCTCTACTAGAAGTGGATCATATGCCTGTCTAAAGTAGTCGGCATCCGCTTTAGCAATAGCCGCCTGCGTTTTTTCTGTCTCAGAAGGTTTGTACTCTGACTTCTTAGGTTTACTACCCATAAAAAACCTCTCTTAAATAAACACGGGTATCTAAACTCCACCCATGCTTAAGCGCATAGGCTTCCAGTTCAGGAACAGCAGACCGAGCCTCAATAAACCTACAGCTCAAGACCTGCGCTATTTCTTCAAACCACTCTACGTGCCGTACCCAATTGTGGGCTCCTTTTTTGTATGTGTATGCAATCCAAATAAGTAACGTTTTGTCCCCCGTGAAAGGATCAAGCTGCGTAGTCAGCACTAAAAACCCTACAGGAGAAGTAAAAAGAGTAGCTCTTTCATTCACACACTCGCTGTACACATCTTCAGGGCGGTACGTAAGTTGCGGATTACCCTCTAATATCTCCTCGATACCAGGACGAACGGTATCCCATTCGACACGTATATCAGCTACCACAGGAGCTATAAAATCAGGTTCCACCTCAATAGGTATAACACTGCTTTCCATCCTAGAAATCTACCTCTGTACCATAACGTCTATATCGTTTACGTGGGTTCATACCCACCCCTTTATATTTCACTAAGCGACGAACCCCTAAATCTCCACCACGCGCACGAAGCTCTGCAGTCTCCACTTGTTCATTAAATAACGACAAATAATCACTCGCAGCAGAAGGATCACTCCAATCTCTAGTAGGGATACGCAACAGCCTGTACAACGTCCCAAAAAGTATCCCGTCCCGATAGTCATTAGAAAACGCAGTACTAATATTATTCGTCGTACGAGTGGGCTTCAGTGCTACAGAAAGCTGTATACCATTAGTCACTTTAGCGTTAGGGACAGGGATCACCCAGAACGTATCCGCATTCTTTTGTAAATAAACCTGAGGGGTACTAGAACGATCCCGCCAATCTGGATAATTAAGCTCCAGACTACGAGGACTTATAGGGTCTAGATCCTCCCCATCATAAATCATCCACAAAATACTATGTACAGATGTACCTGTAGTCTGACCAAAGTCGTATTCATAGGTCCCCGAAATAGATGTAATAGGATCTAAATCTTGGATATACGCCTTAGTTTTTTCACAAAACTCTATAGTCGCAGCTCGTACATTAGACTCTACTAAAGAGTCTGGACACCCAGGCACATAGGGCAAAACCTCTTTTATCAACGACTCATACGAAGCCATCTACTACCCCACTGCTCCAGGAGGAAGAGGTGCCGCAGCAAGAGGCGCTGCAGTACTAATCTGATCCTGATTAGGACTAAGATTAAATTGCGCTTGCCCACCAGCCCCCAAACTTCCAGTAAACAACTGGTAATGCGTAGCCGCTCTTTGTTGATTCCCTGCGTACTCTGCATCTTTTAAGTAACACCTAAACAACACGTAGTCGATAATCGCATTCCCGAAGACATCATCTACATACATAGTCGCACTAGTGTTACCTAGATCCGTAGGTGCTGTAGAATAAACAATCTCCAAAAATGTACTCGTGCTAGAGGCTCCTGGGTAAACATAAAATGACCTGGGATCATCTTCATCAAAAATGTAATGCTTTACCGTAGTGGAGTGTGCTGCGTTCGTATTAGCAGATGCAGTTGCATCATGCCAATTAGGTTCCTGTGTATTTAATATATCGGCATCTACTAGCCGTACAGCTCTTTTACCAGTAGCTCCACCAGAAGCATCAGACATATTTCTTGTTACTTTAATAAGTCTAAGTCCACCCGCAGGTAAAGACTGCTTAGTGCCAACCACAAGTGCCACGTTAGCAGTAGTTGCCGTAGACTCTGGACGGAGGTTACAAACCTCCCGTTGTGCATCATTTATGTAACGCAATAATTCTGCTTCGGGCCAACGAATACTCGTTGTATCCTGAAGAATATCTTGTATGCGAGCAATTAAATTAGCCCCTGTTAGTGTACCTGCCATAATTCACTCCGTTACTCGGATTTATCCTCTTTAACATCACTTGTATCAGACGTAGCAACAGAATCCTCTTCTGCTACAACTTTCGCTTTTGCAGGTGCTTTACGTCGTCTTTTAGGAGCCGCTTTAGGTTCATCTCGTACTTCAGACGCACCCTGCTGCAAAGCTTGATAACCTAAGTCGTCACCAACCTCACGTTCTTCACCAGCCTGCAAAAAGATAGAAGCTCCCCACGTAGTACTTACATGCAGATCTGTATCTGACTTAATCTTCATTTCTTTTCTCCTGAAAAGACTATAAACAGAGAGGGTAGCCCATAAGGACTACCCACTCCCCTTAGCTCTAGTAAGCAACATCCAGCCGGACAATACCAAAGTCTTCAACAGCGCTATTGTGATCACTGTTGTACTTAGGCTTGCGGAAGCCAAATATCTTACCGATGGAGATACCGTTCTGGTTCCCGTAGTCGAAAGAATCTTCGACAATCTCAGGAAGCCCAATATCTGCCATAGCTAACGCTTGTGCTCCTACGAATAGGCAAGCTGAACCGTTAATATCGGCATTTGCTCCCCACTTGTATCCGTTAGAACCTGCGTTACCGGATGCTCCAGAAGTTGCGCCATTCGTGTTAAACACATGTCGGAACTCATGAACCATCACGCCATCTACCATCAAACTTGAAGAACCTGAGAACAGTTCGTTACTCGGTCCTCGCACCCCAGCATTCCGGACGTTAGCCAGGAAGTCGGAGTCAAGTTTCAAGTCGGCCATTACCTGCGGAGTAATAAACAAGTGGAACACTTCTTCATTACCTGCTGCGCGAATGCCTCTGATGTAGTTGTCTTTAGCGTATGCCTTCAACTGCACAATGGTCTCGTACTTGATCGTGTCAGCAGCTACTGTAGCTGTAACATCACCAGCAACTAAACCACTAGTTGCATCCCACCTTCTGTGTCGATTAGTCGTAGGTGCGGAAACATCACTAGAGAACGCCAGATCACTAAGGTTTTGCCCTGATCCCAGAGTATTTCGTAGTGCGCCATTGTTCTTCAAGCCATAAGAAACACCAGACATAGTTAAAAACGCTAGCTGGTCAATACGATCCGCCATTGCATAAGCAAGTGCGTCTCGTGAATGCTCACGGAAATTGACAACTGATTTCTGATCAGCAAGACGTCCCGCGAGACGGTTTGCGAATCTGAGTTGATCGAGTTGAACAACGATATCGTACGCTCTTAATGCCTCTTCATTCCCTTCGAGGGTGTTGTCACCAACGATACCGTCACCTGTCATATCGGCTAGGAGCGTGATTACCGCTCGTGCGCCTTTTTCAGATTGGGTAAGTTCAGAAATTCTCTGAACCATTGCGTTGGGGCCACTGCCCGCAAATTGATTGATGAAGGACATATTCCGAGCGACACGCCAAAAATCACGCGACCAGATAGTAAGCTGTTCACTGGTCAGCGCGGCAAAGTTTGTATTTGCCATTAGCCTGTACCTCAAAAATAGTCAAAATAGTTAACCGACTTTTGGGGCGATCTTTACCCGTATACCCTTTATCGTTGGGGCTACGATACCGTATGTTTTACGAGAACGACCTCGGCCAGATTAACGCCGTGGTAGGCGAATACGTTTTTTTACTGAAACGACTCAGGCTAAATATCGTTCTAGCGGACGAAAATCCACAACATCGTACCATAAGATCATCCAAAGTCACCTCGTAAGCGACGAAGTGTTTCTTCTGGTAGTGCACTAAATTCATCATCAGATAACACGTTGATATCCGTTACTGTCTCACCACGTTTTGCTGTCCCCTCACCTTTCAGTGCAGGGGGCTGAGATTTAGACGCGGCAAGTTTTTTCTGCACAGTAGTTTTTTGCCGTTTTGCTACGGCTGCTTTGTTTTGCTGCACTTTAACAGGAGCCGAAGCTTCTTCTCCTTGTAAAAGCTCAGGATGCTTTGCAGCCAACGTATACTCCGTAGCTTTGGCAAGAGAATCCGCAGGCCCATACCCCTGGACAATAAAAGCGTCTCTTAGCTCTGCAACTTCTTGGGTCAACTCCTCGTTATAATCAGGACTATCTTCATTAAGTACGGAAAACGTATTGGCTATTTCAGTAGCTTTGGCCTGCAATTCTTGAGACTGCCTATCCTGTTGTACGGTCTGCCCCATTTGCTGCTGCACTTCGAACATCATTTGCTCTTTCTCAGCGGCTCGCATTTCGCCACGCAACTTAGTCGCGTTAGCGGTATCTCCGTCTAAAATTAACTGCTGGTACTCCTGCTCTTTAGTATCAAAATCGTACTGGGGAGCTTCAACTTTCGCTTCTGCTTCTTTTTGCTGAATCTCATCCAGCTGCTTCTGCATCTTCTTGTTCTTCGCCAAGACTTCATCAAGTCTGGACTTAGGAACCATAGGAGCTTTAGGAGGTTCCGGTTCTTCTGCAACTTCTAAATCCGCTAAGACATTTTCCTCTACGTCTGCTTCTGGCTCTCCTTCAGCCTCTTCTCCATCTGCTGCTTCTCCTTCAATCTCTTCTGGAACTTCAGCCTCGCTTGTATCCTCGCTATCGACTTCATCGGTAACTTCCTCCTCTACTACGGCCTCCGCCTCTTCTTCAACGGCTTCCTCCTGAGCAGGGAACTCAACTTCTTCCGGGGGTTCTGGTGCGTCCGGTACTTCAAAGTTTAAGTCGACTTGAAACGGTTGTACTTCTTCTTCGGTTACTCGGTCTGCTCCGGGCATTCCGTCCATAACTACGTCTGGGTTCTCGGCCATTAGTTACCTCCTCCTGTAGGTTTCATAGCAGCAACGGCAACTTTAGATGCCGCTGCAGTTTCACTCTGTTCGGATCGATTCTGGTTTGTCATCTGCGACAATCTCTCTCGTAGAGCCAGTTCTTCCCGCTTCACTTCAATCTTACTTTGCATATCCGCAATCCTAAGCTGTGGATCAATCTCGGCAGCACCTTGGGCTTTAGCCTGATTAAGCATCGCTTCAGACTGTAGTTTCTGAACTTCTGCCTCCATCTGTGCAATCTCAAGCTGCATCTTTCTGATCTGAGATTCCGCCTGGAACTGCATAAGTTGCGCTTCTTCTTCGGATGGCGGCTCTGTGCCCTGCATCGCACGAATCCTTTGTGCAATTTCACCCTTACGCTGCAAGTGTGAGTACTCAACAATTAGATCATCGGGTATGGGTACACCAACCTGGCGTAATTGAATCGCTTCCGCAAACTGAATCTCCTCGAAGTTGTCTCTTGCGGGAGCTGTACCGATAACCACATCGTATTCCCCAAGAGTTAAATCATTAATAATCATCCCCTCGGGTGTGACTTCATTCAACGTCAAAGGTTCTCGACGCTTCAATGGGTCGGTCTCATCCGTAATCTGTATCAGACGTTCTTCGGTGTAGTACGCCTGTACCAAGTTCAATATCTTCTCGGCTAAATACTGGCGAGTCTTGGTGAGATTATCCAAAGGCACTTGGATCATCATCGCCCCGCGATTCTGCTTCGCTTGAATAGCAACCCCAGATACTTCAGGACTATCTGTGCCAAGCATCGCGTCACTGATACCACTAATCTGCTTAATATTGAGTGCCGCTTTCTGACTAATACGGTCTAAACCCGCAGGAATTTGATTCGGTGGAATCTTCGCTGGAGGGTTCGAGCCTCTATTAAATTCCAATACGAGGCCCGTTTCGGCTCCATGTTCCTCAAGATCGTCTGCCGTCATTCCGTTTAACGACCCAGTTTCTACAATCCAACCACTATTAGCCGTGGTATTTACAATATGTAATTCCTGAGAAGAGATCTTATTGAGCTGTTCCTGCGGAGATATCAGGTTACGAACCATGCCGAACGGCCTACCACGCCGCCAGTAGGGGAAGTACGGAACGAGCGTGAAACTATCGTACGGGGACCATTCATCATGCAGCACTATTAAGTCTGCCGTAGTAGTCCACCGCACTTTACGAACGTGTTTAGTTAAAATTTCCAAGCCGAACTGGTCTGCGAACTGCTCCCGCTTCCGTTTACCCCAGTTATACGGAACTTCGCGCATATCCCCCGTGACCGAGTCTACATAGAACATGCATTCTTTAAGCCGGTAGTACTGACGCTCCACTACACGGATCGAACGCAAGGCTCTATTTTCTTCCGGGTTAGTCGTGTTCCCCTGGTTGTACTCCACCGAAGCAGACGTATCCCCATATCGAGCTTCTTCGTACTCTACAGAGTCAGAACCTAACACCGAGCCTTGTTCGACCGTGATCCGTAGCTTGTCAGCTTTAGACCTCCCATATTGTTCTTCAATCTCATCCAAAGTCATCCAACGAGTTTCAAAGACCTCGTTCCACGATTTCGGATCGTATTCTTTTGCGTCAGGATCTATGAGTACATCCAAAGGATCCTTAGGTGTAACACGTACTTCACCTTGTATATGGTCGTCAAAGTCGATGCGTACATCGAACCAACCGCGGTCTTGTATCAAACCATCAGAGAACACCTGCGACTCGATCCAATCCATCTTGTTGTTATCTGCAATCTGCATGAACAACTTCGTCAGTACATCAGCAATTTCCTGTTGCCCACGGCCCCGTGGTTTAAAACTGACGTCCATTCGTCGAGTGGTCTGTTCACCAAGAACAGCATTGATCGTAGGTAAAATAGTGTTGATCGTAAGAGCCGGTCGCCCTTGATCGTCCAGAGTAGATAAGTCGGCAGGGTCCCATTGGTTTCCACGATAATACGCATCACATTGTTTAGCGATCTCAACGTAATCTAAATGCCCATTATCCCTAGCGCGTACGTACGACGCCCATTGTCGTTTAGCTAGTTCGTGCTGCTCTGCTTTCGAGAGCTTCTTGTCCTCTTTATATGCCATTATGCGTTCATCGCTGTTTTCTTATTCTCGCCCTTAGCAATATCTCGTAGCTTGTCCCTCCAGGACGGAATGTGCTGAATCGGCTCAAAATACGTAGCAAATTCAGTCATCATAAGACCGATCCATGCCAAGGCATCGACCTGGTCATCATGAACACCATTCGGGAAACGTAAAAGCTCAGCAACTAGTGGTCCTACCCAAAGCGGATCTCTCGGGAAGTACACCATCCCTTGTTGCATCCGACCCTGAATAGCTCGTGCTCTTGCTTCTTTATCTCTCCTTCCCGTTTTTAAATCGCGAAAATACGCTTCGTGCAGTTTCCGTTCCCTGACCCGCTTCTCTAGGAACGGCCCAATAGCCATTTCAATATGGCTCTTCTCGATACCGACAACGCCAGGTCGCCAAGTTTCATATAAATCTAAAATCTGCTCTACAAGTTCGAAGCCGTCCCAGCGCCCGCGTACGCAGTCTACCACAAACAACTTGTCGTACTCGTCCACCCCTACAACAATTCCTACAGAATAGTCGTTACGTTCACGTTGTCCGATCGCCAAGTCCCACGCGCAATAATAATTAAGGCTGTGGTACTCAAGGTCCGCTTCATCATAGTACTGAACCATCTCCCGAGTGAAGTAATCACCCTCATCGGCTACCGGATTTTGTTGATACAGCGCCGACCAATCCCTCGGCCCAATCGCACGACGGATCTTGTCTAACGACTCTATGTTATAGCGCTCCGGATGTAATGCATCTCCCTCTTTCCGAAAGACTTCATCCTCCTCCGCTAATGCAGGATAACGCACCACTTCCCATTCATCTGCACCTTCCGCCGCCGCTTGTAACAAACGCCCCGCTAAATCGTCATCGTGCCATCGCGTTAAAATAACCAGTATGCCCCCGCCCGGAGCTAAACGTGTGTACGCGGTCGAGGTATACCAATCCCAGACCGATTCCCGGTTGTACTCGGACTCCGCATCTTCTCTATTCTTAACCGGATCATCGATTACGAGTACATGAGCACCTTTACCAGTAATACCACCACCAACACCGGCAGCTACATAACCACCACCTTTGGTCGTCAACCATGACTCGACAGACTGTGAAGTCGGATCAAGTACCGCCCCATTAAAAATATTTTTATAGTTCGGTTCCCGTAGTTGGTGCCGTACCTTTCTTGAGAAAGACATGGCTAACGAGCCTGAGTACGAACAACTAATAAACTCATGTTCGGGATTTCTCCCTAGATGCCACGCGGGGAACGCAACACTAGCCAAGGTCGATTTCCCGTGTCGAGGAGGCATGAACAGCATCAATCTCGGTGATTCACGGTTCGCCACATCGTCACTGAACTTCTCGAGCCGTTGACAAATGTCCTTGTGGACCCAACCGGCTTGATAATTCGGATCGAAACGCTCCACGAAGGGGAGCATGTGTTTACGCGAGAGGATTCGCTTCGCGAGTTCCTGACGAGCAGCTGCTTCCTGGGAAAGTTTTCGCTGCTCTGCCTTGCTGGGTGGTTTTTCAGGGGGTTCTAACCGCTCCGCTTCTTCCGCCTTGCAGTAAACACACACTCCGTCATCGGAAGGAAAGAGTGTATCGGGATGCAGTGCTCTACAAACAGTACATTCTTTCTTATCTATCTCCATCCGTTAGCGTTTCCGATTCTTTTTGGGCTTCTTAGGCACTACTTTCGGGGGCCTGCCTCTCTTACGTCCGTACGTACCTTTACCGTAGGGCATATATCCTCCCTCTATGGTTGACGGTCGCTAGTATCGTTGCTCACTTTTTCAGGAGTCACGGTATATGACCCCTTTTCATCCTGTTTCAACTCGGCTCGGTAGGTAAAACGCTTCTGATTTCGTGCTTGCGCTTGCTGATGGTACTTAGTCATGGTCCCCTTCCTTACCGTTTTTCGGTATCAAGTACTGATTATCGACCCCAGCTATCTTCAAAAGCTCGGAATCGGGGAGTTTTTCAAGTTGCTCTATAGAATCGACGTTGATATTGATCTGAGTGGCGTTATCTGGGGCAAATAGACCGTGGAGCTTGCACAAAGAATCAACGACATTCTTCTCCTCAGTGGAGGTAGCCGACTTTCGGTGCGCTTCTAGGTACATGGACGTCGCCTGTTGCTTGTCGAACTTGATATTTTCCCTAAATTCTTCCCGAAGATGGGAAAGTGCCTTCTGCACTACAGGTTTCTTGAATATTTTGTACACATGTTCTGCATCCGCGTACCCCGCTGCACGGCCCGCGGCTGCTTTAGTCATACCCCGGAGGTGAAAAAGCAGCAAACGCTCTTCTTGCACCGATAATTGGTTCAATTTTACGTCCATGTAGGGGTAATGTGACTGTAATTCTGCGCGATCAACGTCAGAAACTTCTATCTGCTCGGATACTTTAGCCATAACGCGAATTGTAGCCTCAATATGCGCGATTTTGTGAAGTTTTAGCAGAAAAAGCAACACAGAAAATTTTTTATGAAAAAATAAGAGACTACCGCTCGCTCAGGGGCCCCATCCAGCGGTATTGCGGGGGCGCAATCCCTTTTCCGGAATTGGAACCTTGTTTCGCTTTTTCGACCTTTGGAACCTTGTCCCGTACCCCTGCTACTATCACCAACAGGGGCAGGGGACAGGGGGCAAGGGGCAGGGAACACAACCTACCAGTACCACTCTCCTACTATCATCAACAAGGGACAAAGGGACAGGGGACGGGGAACACGATCAAAGATCGTGAATAAGAGTCTTAGCATGAGTTATAAGTAATGGTTCATGGGCTCCATCCCAACTGTCGGATTGAATCACGCATAGATGCATCCCTAACTGGAACGTAATAGGGACATCTAACTTACTACTCATACCCAACAGGGAGGAAGGCGACGGCATTCCACCCGCAGGAGGGAAGGCGACGGCCTTTCCTCCTTCTTTTACTTACAGACCTGCAGATGTGCGACCCAACGAACACCGAAGGGGAACACGATCAAAGATCGTGAGTAAGAGTCTTAATGTACTTAATACTCATGGGCTGCAAATAGAGCTCGGGTAAACAGGTGACTACGTAAAAAAGACTATCCTTAATGCGTGGGTGAAAGTCCTAACGGTCGAGCTAACACACGATGTGAAAAATAGCTTTAAAGATGACAAATTAAATTCCGGTGGAGGAGTTAGTCAGTATTAAGTACACCTTAATCAACAACGCCTAAGGAGGCACAATGTTCTATTCACTGAAAGTAAACCGCGGTTACACACAAGGCAACGAAGCCAAGAACCGCTGGGTAGAGATAGGTTCTATGACCCAGAACAAAGGTAAAGGACACACACTTCACCTCGACGTTCTACCACTTATCGACCCCAGCACAGGACGACCAGAGAAAGTCCAGATGTTCAAGGTTGAAGAGAAGAAGGAGGCTGTAGCTAATGAAGCCATCTAACCTCAAAGACCACATCGACAAAGCATCCAACATGTCATTCAGTGACATCGTTAAAGGATCATCTCGCCTAGTAGGTAACACCATCAGCTTAGGCTTCAAGGCCATAGGAGCAACGGTTTACGTAGCAGACAAGGCAATCGGCGCTGGCTTACAAGCAGCGTACAACGAGACGAAGAAAGGTTATAACCAAACAGATAACCTCGTCACTCAAGCGAAACGCGAACCAAAGCGTGAACCAACTCAAATGGAACTCGACCTAGAGTAACCATCCACTAACCGGGGAGGGACAGCCACCTCCCCACCACAAGGAAACAGTATGCGAATCGACTACATCAAGACCACCTGGAGCCGAGGACGAGAGTTCGACTTTACTATCACTTTCATCCTATCCGAAATGGTCAAAGGTATATTCATTGGCTACAACGTTCTCACCGAGATCTAAGGAAACACCATGAAGAGCTTACTCACAATCGCTGGTCAGATAGCATTACTACTATCATCAGCCATATACACCCGCAACTACATAGGCGACGTAATGAACGAAGCCCCTAGCCTGTTCTACGCAACATCCGGCTGTGTCTCATCCGTCATATTCGCCATAAGCATCGTCTGGATATTACGCACTTCCACACTAATAGAGGACGAACCCACCGTAACCGAACGTCTAGCCAAGGTTGAACGTATGTGTCAATGGGATCACCTCTCCATACACGAAATCGCAAGAGATTGTAAATGTGTAGACCACACTAAATACCTAGACGAAAACGGCGAAAGTATCATTCCACCTGTTCACTCCTTCAAAGACGAAAACTACAGTGACGACGAAGAATGGAAATACCAAGAGTAGAGGAGGGGGCTTCGGCCCCAAAGAGACGTGAACGTGTGCCGTTATGCCATACTACTATCATCGGCTTGCCGATGGACCGCCAATGAAGCGCGAATTACCACGGCCCAGGCACAAACTTGTGCTGGCCTGTACCGGCTGTACCACGTGTGTACCACGTCTTTTCAAAGATGCTGGTACGGCGCAAACCCGTACGGGGCTTGGCTAAACGTCGACCGTCGACCGGCTGTACCGGCTGTACCAGCTAATTCTGAGAGAACTTAAAAGTGGACCGTGGACCATAGTTGTAAATTTGGGGTCTAAAATCCATGTTTACTGGTACAGTTGGTACAGATCCGCCTCTAAGCCCCTCCCAGAAGGGCCTCCAGCCTGTACCACTACTTTCCTAGTGCTGGTACAGTTTTTCATAAACCTCAAGTAATTCAAGCACTTATCCCTGTACCACTTAAATCCAAGTGCTGGTACAGGACGGAACACGATCCCTTGGATCGTGAATAGTTCTCTTTTTGTTCATTTATAAATAAACCAATGCCTAAGGAGGCACTTATGTCCACGACAGCAGATGATCTGTTCGATCCGTCCGAAATGGAAACCGTTGAACCGCTCCCCCCAGAGACTACTGATGAATCCGCCTACATTCCTGATACGTTGGCTGATCCTGAAGGCTCGGAGGCTCGGGCGGAAGAACCAGCAGTATCACTACCGCCTTGGTTCTATAAGAACTACGCGCTGGACGACGATGGTAAGCCGACGTTCAATGCGTTAGCAGTTCGCTCCATTATGGGGGTGTTCGACGCTAAAGCTGAATCCACTATGGTGTTCAGTGGTGATGATCCTGATGCGGAAGAGAAGTACTACGATAGTCAAGTGAATGCCATAGTTGCTGGCGTTCGAGAACTATTGGTAGTAGATCCGCAAACAACAGGTATCAACTTCCTGCAACTTACTACTCGTACCTGGGCAGAGTTCGTCAGTATTGCCTATGAGTATCAAGACTCTATATCCAGGGTTGATCCATCCAAGGGTCTACCTGATTGGATATACGAGCGTGAAGAAAAGATGATGCAGTTTGGAAGGAAAGCTCGGCTATTACGTGACGCAGTAGCAATTATAGATGCTGACTTTGGATTGAGAAGCACCTCACTAGACCGTGGTCGTGTCCAATCTGAAGTAGAACGACGATTGCAGCGTTTAGCTGAGTGGAACTTCAACAAGCATGCAGATACATCGGTTCAAGTAGCAAATACACTGAATAGTGCATCTGTTACACACGCCGAAAATGTATTCGCTAACGCCTAACGGCATACCAGGGGGGAGTCTACATTCCCCCCTTCACTGGAGAGGGGTCTCATGAATTATACAAATAGTTCACTACAACATACGCTCGAGGAACTTCAGCAAGAGCAAAACGAAAACACTACAGATCATATTGCATCTGTGTTATCTAAATTAGGGCCATATGAACATATAACTTCGTTCGAAGATAAGCCCAGAGTTCTGGGGGTAGAACGGTTAGGGAGGTGGTGATCTCAGACCGAATTCCTTCCGCTTGACGACCATCTAAGCGGTCAACTAACAATAGAAGAGATGAAGTGCAGCCCCGCGGCTCGAGCGTAGCCTTCATACTGCCAATCTCTTCAATCACCACACTCAACCCCCTATCAGCTTAAAACCTGGTAGGGGGTTTTTTTATGCTGTTAATAGCTCGGCTATCACGCAGACTCGTCCTCTCTACGTGTTCGTGAAGGATTTACACTAAATCCTTTCACCCTCCACCATCCGGTGGGCCACTCGACAGGACTTCGTCTTAGCGTGACTACGCCTCGCTTGTTCCACGTGGAACTACCGTATAAAAGCCAGTAGTTTTATTGCTCTTTTTTAAGTAAGACCACAGAGGAGTTAGTTATGTCCCAGAAGTATTTTAGAGCTACTTTTATGGATGCTGCCTGCCCTGACATGCAGTTAACTATTGAGTTTGAAGCTCCGTACCCTATGAAGAAAGAAATGGACTATAGCCAGTTAGCTTTACGTTCTTTTGAGAGGAAAATAAAACTAGGTCACATAAAAATCCGTGACATAGAACCCGTTGAATCATGAACCATGAACCAGAGGAGCCTGTATGCATACTATTAAACCAAGCCTACTGAAGGAAGAAATACGAGCGAATGCCCGAGTAGGATTAAACACTATGATCTGGGGTGGCCCAGGTATAGGTAAGTCCGAGATACCCTATCAAATAGCGGAGGAAGCTGGCTCTAAATTAGTAGATTTTAGAGCAAACTTGTTTGACCCCGTGGACGTTAGAGGAATTCCCTATCTTGCTAAAATGAAGGATTCATTAAAGCATTTCACACGTTGGGCTGTGCCTGATGTGTTCCCCATTGCAGAAAGAGACGGAGAGCAAGGTATTTTTCTTATAGATGAATTACCTACTGCTCCTCCTGCTACACAGAATGCATTTTTACAGCTATTAATCACTCGCGAAGTAGGCAACTACAAAGTGCCTGACGGGTGGTCAATTATTGCCGCAGGTAATCGTCTTACTGATGCGGCAGCTGTATATCAAATGCCATCACCTGTTAGGAACAGGTTAGCGCACTATGAACTCGAAGCAGATCTAGGAGATTGGGTAGAGTGGGCCGTGTCCAACGGAGTGGATACATCCCTTATATCTTTTATTAGATACCGACCCAATCTGCTCTATAGCTTTAATCCAGAAGACTATGCTTTTCCGACTCCTCGGAGCTGGTCTTATGTAGACAAGCGATTAAAGCTATCCAACGTTGATGAAGAATCCCTATTTTATGGGGTGTCTGCATTAGTTGGTGATGGAGCTGCAGGAGAGTACATAGCATTTAGGCAGATTTATACATCTTTACCAGATGTGGATGCCTTAATTGCTGATCCGCGAACATACAAGCCGGACGATAATCCCGCTGTATTGTACGCCCTCTCAGGTGCTCTGGCAGCTAGAGCCTGTGATGAAAAGATGCAAAACATCATGGATGTAGTAAAGAAACTACCCACTGAATATCAAGTTATTACGGTTAAACAGTCTTTAATTAAAGATCGATCTGTTCTCCAAAATAGCGCGATTGATCAATGGGTATCTCACAATTCAACCGTCATATTGTAGGAGACATTATGAGTACTGTACGAATGTCCGATTATTTGAAGCTAGAAATAGTTAGTAAATATAGGGAAGCACATATCAAAGCGCACCCTATTCAAGTAGTTGATCCTTCTTATGGAGATAAGCTGTACAACAGATACTTAAGTACAGCTATAGATACGCTCAAAGAAAAAATAGAAGAGCTTTTTGGTGACAATATAGATTCTTCTACTCTATTTCTTAAAGCTAGTGAACTACAAGTAGAAGGGCCCGTAAATGTCTACACCACAGATTGGGATGTGGATGACGATAGCAAATGGACCGTGGGAGCCACTCTGCAAGAAAACTACAAGTTCACTATTCCTTTATCCACGGAACGTCTTATTCCTATGAGTATACAACTCACTAATTGGGGGAGTAAGACCATAGAAGAAGCTTCATGGAAATGGAGTCGTTACGAAGACCCCATTATTGATTACGTCTGTAAAGTCATTGAGTACAACAGTGAACTGGGTGCTCGAAGAAAAGCGGAAGAAGAGAACGTTAGGGCATTATTAGATAAGTTCACAACTCTGAACCAAGCCTTAAAAGCATGGCCTGCCCTGTCTAAATTATCGCCGCCTGAAAAAGTAGCCAAGGTCCATGAAAAACAACAACGCAAACGTAAACAAGATTTGCAAAAAGAAATGGCCGACGAAGTAATTATCGATAACGACTTAAACAAAACCATACTAACGAGTGCTCTTATAGGAGATACCAGTGATGAATGATGGCTTGGAGGAGTATACAAAATCACGATCGCAACTCGTGTTACGTAATCCTTTTTTCGGAACTCTTGCCCTACGTTTAAAGCCTATATCAGATGATTCAGTTCCTACAGCTTGTACCAACGGGCAATTTATTGCCTTCAATCCTAAGTGGTTTCTAAAACTACGAGAGGAAGAACGCGTCGGTCTTATTGCCCATGAAGTGATGCATGTAGCCCTTATGCATATGCTCAGGCGCGAAGAACGTGATGCAGTGAAATGGAACGTGGCTGGAGATTATGTGATCAACAACGCTCTCTTAAAGAGCAAATTTATTCTGCCTCACACAGAGTTGATTGATCCTAAGTACGACAACATGTCCACTGAAGAAATATATGCCCTGCTACCTGAAGACATTAAAGACGGCACTGGCCCTGGAGACATTTTATTGTTGGACGGTGATGATCCTGGAGGATGCGGTGCTGTAATCGACCATCCTTCCGTAAGTGACGGTTCAGCTTCTGGCAAGTTCGAAGCTGAAATAGAAATTGCTGTACAACAAGCTGCAGAGGCAGCTAAAGCAATGGGTAAATTGCCTGGTCACCTCCAAACACTTATAGAAAAAGCCTTAGCTCCTAAAGTGGATTGGAAAATGGTGCTAGCTCGTTTCTTACGCACTAATAATAAATCAGACTTTACCTGGATTAAGCCTAACCGCCGTTTTATATCCAGGGGTCTGTATCTACCCTCTCTGCATACACCTGCCTTGGAAGAAATCGCTGTTGCCGTTGATACTTCTGGTTCCGTTAGTGAAGCTGAGTTAGAACAGTTTACTGGTGAAATTACTTCTATCTTGCACGATACAAATCCTGAACTTATTCATTTCCTACAGTGTGATACTAAAGTATGTGCAGATACTGAATACACTCGAGAGAGTCTACCTTTAAAGATTACTTATGAAGGTAGAGGAGGTACTCGGTTTAGTCCGGTAATGAAGTACCTTAAAGAGAATCATCCCAACATATCTGCTCTAGTCTATCTTACCGATCTAGAATCCGATGATTTTGGAGATGCCCCTCATTATCCAGTTTTATGGATATCCACAGCAAGCACGGAGGCACCTTATGGTGAAGTCATTCAAATTTAAAGAATTCCTAAGTGAGTATAAAGATTCAGTAGTTATTGGATCTGCCATTCTCTTAGGTTTGGTTGCACTTGCATCAACAGTACATTACGTAATTACGTTACTAACTGTGCTGTTTCTTGTAGGTGTGTGTATGTATCTACTATTTGGGAGTAAATGATGGGCTTTGTCTCAACTGCTACGACAATTTTGTGGATCTTAATCGAAGCCATACAGTTCGGCTATATGGCTTATCTAATGTGGAGGGAAAGAACCGATGTTACTGATCGGAATTTTCAGCGCATTAGGACTGCTTTTGCTAGCGCTTAAAGCTGGCGGACGCAAGGCGATTGGTCATGACATCTTCATTGATGTCATGATCACCGTCACCCTAATGGTCTGCTTTTACGGAACATTCAGCGGCATGGCTGCGGCTATGGTCGGTGGATTATGTGCCTCAATTGTTCTATTCGTTATGAAGAAAACTATGCGCCATGAAAAATTAGCTCTGGAAAAAAAGAAGTATAAATTTTTTACCGCTGACATTTCAGGCCCTACCGTTAAATGGAAAGAACACAGCCCTGATTGGAGGTAAATAATGAAAATCGACAAAGGTGTTCCAATACCTGATGTTTACCCAAACAAGCGATACAGATCAAAGTTTACGGAGATCGTTGGTCGTATGGAGCCTGGTGATTCTGTTGGCGACTTCTCCACTGTGACTGAAGCGACTGTACTTGCAGCCATCATCAGGCGACACCGAAGGAAAAAACCCACGATACGAAGAGAAAAGGGAAAGGAAACATATCGAGTATGGATGCTGGACGAAGAATTCACACCGGGCAAAAGAAAACGTCGGAGTAAAAAATGAAAACACTTGAAGAAACGGTCAAAAGTAAACTCAAGCAGAAAGGCGTCTCGGAATCATGGATGAAGGACCATTTAATTGTAGATGTCTTTGACGAAGAGGAAGACGACGATTATTGTAAGGATTGTGGTGCGCCTATAGATGAATGCACCGGATATAAATGCTGGATCCGATAATATGCCCCTCCACCAAATCACTGTTCACAAAACTTATAAAGAGAACGGTGAAGAGGGCCCTCAACGTATTCTTGTATATGTAGATGACAAACTAATACAAGACCATGTCATAAATGACCCTAACCATGTGCATCGCATTAAAAAAAATTGTGAAGCTATATTCAACAGAACCTTTGAGCTAGTACCACCTTAATGTCTAGAAAAATAACAGTAGGGGTAACAATAGAGTTCACAGAAGAAGATGCAGATGGAATAATAGAGCTTCTTCGGGAGCTTCTGGATCATACCTGGCAAGATAGCGATTCAGAAGTTTTCGGGGAAGACCAGGAGGGGTAGTATCTTTTAACAAGGTACGCATACACACCGGCTACCCCTTCTGGGTCTCCCAACCTCTGAGATTTCCTATGAACGCCAAGTATAAAAACCGTAAGGTGCATTACTATGGAGAGGACTATGAGTTTGTGTTTAAGGATGAAAAACATCATAACCATAACCACTCTATAATCACTCCGTCTCATCTAAAAATACTCTCAAACACAACTGAACTTACATTAGCGCAGCTCAAGAAACATATTATTGAAGAGTGGTTTGAGGATGAAAATGCCACAGCAAGACTGCACAACAATCATGTCACTAAAAAACGTAGGCAGAAAAAAAAGAGGCCACTGACACTGGAATCAGCAGCCCCTTAAGGTTTCCTTCAGAAGGGTCTTAAAGAAGGAAAGAACGTGCGGAGTCTACGATACGTAAACCCAAAGCTCAAGATCACCAGTACCGCCGCCACCTGGAGCCACTTCGACAATAATGTCTACAGTGTCATCAGCTGCGTAAACGGTAGGCGCTAAGTTCACTTCTTGGTCATCTGAGCCACCAGCTTGACCTACAGTTGAAGCCGCAATGTACTTATCAGTATCACTGCCGTCCCCTACACCCAACACGATCGCTGTGCCTGTATCAAAATCACCTGTTTTAAGCTTCACATCATGAACAGTCTCACCAGCAAAGACATCAACCATTTGGATGACGTCATCAGCCGCTAATGCTGTTGTCGCAGTGAATTTTGCATACCGAACACCAATGTTTCCATCAGGGAACGGCTTAAATGATTGGTTCCCTGCTACAGGACCTGATTCATATGTCGCCATATCATTCGCCTTCTTTCAATTTAAAAATAAGCATATTTTATGTGCTATCCTTTTTTTGAACATAAGAGGTTTAGTAGAAAAGTCAAGCTTCTTACCGAGCCTAAATAAGGAGTATTTATGGCTACCTATGTTTACGTCAAACGTAACAACAAACATCCCTATTCCTACCCTGACGTAGACGCCCCCCATATTGAATTCAAACTAGTGCCTATGGGTACAGCTTTTAATATGGTGCATAGCAAACGAGTGGGATGGGAGCGAGCTAAAAAAAGCGAGTATGAACATTGGCTTACATTAACTAAGGGAGACAAATGAGAGAGGATAAAGCGGCTTTGCAACAGGAGCTAACTGCCAAGCTTGAAGACTTTGTAAAAAAGGGAGGGACAATTCAGAAAATACCACCAGGAATATCTGGCTCAGTTACAAAAACTAATCAGATGACTCTGCCCATTAACGTGTTTAAAAACACAACGTTCGTAGAACCACCAAATAAAAATAAAGAATCATGAACAAACTATATCTCGATTTCGAAACATTCTTTGACGTCGGTTATTCGCTTACAAAGATGACCACGGCAGAGTATGTACATTCCCCGGAATTCAAAGTGTGGGGAGTAGGTGTTAAATGGAACGATACTAAGCAAAGTGAATGGTACAACTACGAAGAAATCCCGGACCTATTCGAACAGTACATTTGGGAGGATATGGCAGTTGTATGTCACAACACACTCTTTGATGCATACATACTCACCCAGATTTATAAGGTCTATCCTAAATATTATTACGATACAGCGGCCATGAGCCGGGGACTGTATCCCAATGAATCTGCCTCATTAAAAAATGTATGTGAACGATTATTCCCAACCGATACCACAATGCGTAAGGGAGAAGAACTCGTTACTGCCAAAGGTATACGTGACCTAGACCCACAACTTGAGACCACGATCGCGGGGTACTGTATTCAAGACGTTGATTTAACCCACGCTATCTTTCAAAAGATGGCGGAAGGATACCCACAGTCCGAGCTAGATTTAATAGATATGACTGTGCGTATGTTTGTCGAACCCCAAATAACCTTGGACCGTGGACTTTTGATACAGCACAAAGAACAAGTGGCTGCTGAAACGGCTGAAAAAATAGAAGCCAGTGGAACTACTAGAGAAGTTCTAGCATCTCAGCCCAAGTTTGCTGCACATATAGAATCCCTAGGGATCACTGTACCTACAAAGAAAAGTCCTCGGACAGGAGAAATGATCCCAGCCTTTAGTAAAAACGACGCGGCTTATTTACAAATGATGCGAGCCTACCCTGAGCATCAACATATATGGGATGGACGAGAAGCGGTTAAATCCCGCATTGAAGAAACACGAGCTGAACGTTTTCTATCTGCAGTAAATCCAGATGGTACGTTCTCTGTTCCATTACGATATTACGCAGCTCACACCGGTCGGTTCGGTGGTTCAGAAAAGATTAACTTACAAAATCTCCCCCGGGGATCGAAGTTACGCAGTGCATTAACTGCAAAAGAAGATCATTACCTCTATATCGTAGATCTCTCTAATATCGAAGCTCGAATGCTAGCTTGGTTAGCCAATGAAGAGTCTTTACTGATGTCGTTTGCTGCAGGAGAGGATGTGTATAGTAAATTTGCATCGGAAATATATAACCGCCCTATTACGAAAGAAAATAAATTAGAAAGATACGTAGGGAAGACTGCTATTTTAGGGCTCGGATACGGTATGGGTAAGGACCGTTACCAAGCGACTCTTAAAAATGGATCACCCTCAGTAGATGTAACGGATAATACGGCATTAGCTATCGTTAGTCAGTATCGTGCTATGTATCCAAACATCCCCAGGCTTTGGAATGCGTGTAAGCAAATGCTGTACTCCATGCTTAATGCCGATAAACGTGAACCTCGATACGGGCCCTTAAAAATTATACATAATGCCATCAAGCTTCCTAATGGCATGTTCTTAAAATACCCACACTTAACGTTTACCGCAGGAGAATTCTTGTACCGCTCAAGCTTTAACAAGACTCCAATACGTACACATGGGCCCAGGCTCTGTGAAAATATAATCCAGGCTCTGGCTCGAATTGTTATTACAAATCAAATGCTTACGATTAAAGAAGAATTGCCCACGCTCGATGTGGTACTTACCGTACATGATGAAATCATATGTTCGGGTACACAGGAAGGAGCCGATATGATCTTAGATACGATTATGTCTATAATGAAAAGTCCACCAGGATGGTGTGAAACTCTGCCGCTAGATGCCGAAGGGGGTTATAGCACAGTCTATGACAAGTAGATGAGCAATCTCGTATTGACAAGAAAAAAAAGAGAGTCCGTCGTTATCTACAAAGACGGGAAATCTAGAGATGTTTTATGCGAGATCATGGTAACCGCCGTTGGTGCTAAGCAAGTGAAACTGGCTTTCGAAGCGAATAACAATATAAGAATAGATCGAAAGGAAGTGTATGAAGGAAATGTATAAAGAGGGGTGTCAGTCATGGAAGTGGTCTTCCTTAAGGCAAAACAACGCTTAATCAAAGAGATATCACCAGAGGGAAAAAAGCCTTACCCTCTCGCTAAAAACTTTACGTCGTATCATCACAAGTTCAATAAAACAGACGCTGGCTTCATTGAATTCTTCGAATTATTAAAGAAATACTCCGTACAAGGCGCAGCTCTTTATAAAGGACTGCTCAAGAAAAAATTAAAAAACGAATCCCGAGCTATGATGACGGATCGAGTAGCACAAACGGAACTACTCGTCCTAGACCTAGATGGTATTGAATTTCCTATCTCTTCTTCTAAGTCCACTCTAAGTGAGTTTGATATACAAACGATTGCAGAGCAGTTCGTTACGTATCTACCTCCGGAGTTTCAAGATGTCAGCTATGTCGCACAAGCCTCTACATCCCTGGGCTTGAAAGGAAACAAAGTGTCTATGCACTTGTTTTTCCTCCTTAAATATCCGGTATACCCTAAGGTATTAAAGGAGTGGTTTCGAACACTGAACTACGAAATAGATTTCCTAGCTAATCAATTATCACTATCCGCTAATGGGCAAAGCATAGCGTACCCATTGGATGTAAGTTTGGCAGATAACTCCAAGCTTATTTATTTAGCCCCACCTAAATTTGTAAACATACAAGACCCGATCGTAGGAGAGCGTTTTGTATGCATTACTCGTGGAGAACCGACCGTGGACATAGCTCCACTGTTGAAGGATGTAAACCCTGAGAAAGTACACAACCTAGGTGTACAGATTAAAGATGGTTTACGTAAAAAAGCAGGACTGACTAAGAAAGCCGAACGTATCACAACCGTTAATGTGGGAGGTGAGGCTCAAGAAGTCTTGCAAAACCCAGACAGGATGACCATTGAGGTTTGCCGAGTAAGCGAACCCTACGTCAACTGTAATATTAATGGAGGAGATAGCGGTGCCTATTATTTTGTTCTTACCAACCCTCACTATATGTACAATTTTAAAGGTGAGCCTGTATTTGAAATACAGAAAGCAGATCCAGAATTCTACAAAAGCATCTTCGATACCTTCGCAGACGCAATGGACGGAGGAAGAGAAGTCCGACCTGTAATCCTTCGAGATTACTATACGGATACGTTCTACAACGGTGTTTTTGATAAGGGCCAAGAGCAATTTACTGACGACTTCCCCCTGACACCTACACAAAAAGGGTCTTTGGAAGGGTTTATGCGAACACATAACCGTCCAATGCCCGACTATGTCCCAGATGCACAAGTAGTATTTGACCCTTCTTCAGGGAAGGGGATGCAAATGGAGAATGCGCCGTACTACGTTAATTTGTTCCGACGAACTCCATACATGATTGCTGCAGAGCAAGAAGTACCTGAAGTAAAATATGGAGAGTCAGAGAACTTTAAGAAATACGTACCTTTAACGTACCGACTTATCCAACAGATCCTCGGTGGTGGTGTAACAGAGACAGAGCATTTTATTAACTGGCTCGCATACATATATCAAAATAAACAGAAAACCATGACCGCTTGGATACTTACAGGTGTTCCTGGAACCGGTAAGGGTTTGTTTGTACATAAAGTATTGAAGCCACTTTTCGGTGAGCAGCAAGTACCTATGCGGGCTTTGGAGAATATAGAGGAACAATTCAATCTATATATGCGGATGGCTCTATTCCTTGTCGTTGATGAATTTCGTATGGGAGATTCAGGAAACATAGGCCGTATGGCCGACAAGTTAAAACATCAAATCACTGAGCCCACGCTAACGGTACGTGCAATGCGAGCGAACCAAGTAGAACTACCTTCTTACTGTAATTTCATGTTTCTTACTAACAGAGCCGATGCCGTTAAAATAGAGGATGGAGATAGACGTTATAACGTGGCCCCTCGTCAAGAGCATCGGTTAGAGGATGTATTTCCTGAATTACTTACAAAACTTCCGGACCTGGATAAGGAGTTGTACTTGTTCTCAGGTCTGTTAGAAAAGTTCCAAGTAGATCATCGTATGGCGCATACCGCCTTAGATAATGCAGCTAAGAAAGACATGAAGCTAGTTAGCATGTCTGTCCTAGAAGAGTTTGCTAATGCAATTAAGCTCAATAACCTAGAGTACTTTGTCGAAATACTAGATATTCCATTGACTAACACATTCGATGCTGGAGGCATTAATACCGCACAGCGTTACATAAAAAGTTGGATTGCGGGTGTAGGTGAAGAGACGATAATACCTATGCAGCACTTAAAAGTAGTGTATGATGTGTTAACAGATAGCAGAAAAGTGTTATCCATTAGAGATTTCACAAAAGCTATGAGCCGATTAAGTGTTACTACCCAACGGAAACGGATGGGAGAAGGAGAACACCAATCAGCTCCAAGAGGTGTGTTAGTAACATGGCTCTTGGACAAAGAAACTAGGGAGTCTTTGTTAAAAGAACACTTTGATAACAAAGACATGGAATTGGTAAAGACTACTTTGAACTAAAAACTCTATGGTAGAGCTTGTACAAGACAAGCGTCCAGATGTAGAAAGTGTAATTGTATCGGACGCCCCAAAAGAGTTGGGCCTTATACCAGCCTGGTCACACTCTACCCTAAAAACCTTCGAATCTTGTGCATACCGTTCATACATCGCTAAAGTAAAACGTGTACAAGAAGACTTCGGACCTGCAGCCAAGCGTGGTAGTGAGATACACGAAAAAGCAGAGCTCTATGTAAAGGGCGAACTCGCAGACTTTCCTATAGAACTCAATAAATTCACAGGTATGTACGAAGAACTCCGTGAATTATTCATTGATTCTAAAGTAGAAGTGGAAGGAGATTGGGGGTTCACCATTGATTGGGAACCCTGTGCATGGATGGCTCCTAATGTATGGGCTCGTATTAAATTAGATGCCATTGTCTATGAGACAGAAACTTCGGCTCGTGTCATTGACTATAAAACAGGCAAAATGTTCGGGAATGAAATTAGCCATTCTCAACAAGCATTAACCTATGCCATTGGTAGTTTCTTTAGATATCCAGAACTTCAGCATGTACAAACTGAGTTATGGTATTTGGATCATGGAGAAACAACCTTACAAGCTTACACAAGGGATGAAGCAATGGTCTTTGTCCCTAAACTTCATGAACGTGCTATAGCCATGACTACTGCTACTTCATTTCCACCAAATCCATCTATATACAACTGTAAATGGTGCTCATATAAACAAGGAGAAGACCCGGCTTGTCAGCATGGAATGAAATAAGATAAGATGTTCCTCTAGTATCAAATACTAAATACAGAATTAAATATGAAATACAGGACTAAATATGAGATTGAATCCTACCCCTGCGTATACGCATCAAACTGAAACTACCTCCTTCATCCTAGATAACCAACGCTGTCTGATCACTTCTGATCCAGGCACAGGTAAAACTCGTTCTGTACTAGATGCTCATATGCAGCGTGAAGCAACTACTTTAGTTATTGCTCCGCTATCTATCCTTGAAGCAGCGTGGGCAGATGATATTAAAAAGTTTCAACCTACTATTAACTATGGAGTTGCTTATGCGAAAAATCGTGCAAAAATTTTTGCCAATACAGACTTTGACATGGTCATTACTAACTTCGAAGCTGTCAATTTTCTACACAAGAATACACAGGTTCTTGAACGATTCGATACGTTGGTGGTTGATGAATTCACAGCCTTTAAGAACAAAGATTCTAAGCGATCCAAAAATCTTAAGCAGATTGTCTCATGCTTTGATCATAGGATTTTTATGTCTGGTACTCCTAATACCAATACTATTCTCGACCTCTGGCACCCCGTCCTGTGCATAGATGATGGAGAACGACTTGGTAATCGTTTCTATTCTTTCCGAAATCAAGTTTGTACCCCTAGGTTTAATGGCTTTGCTAATGAATGGATTGATAAACCTGGAATAGAAGAGACTGTAGCTCAGCTGCTTAGCGACATTAACATTCGCCATGCTCTGGAAGACTGTATTGATCTACCCGATAGCATTACCCGAGTAATGCATACAGACCTTACGCCTGCTGTACAAAAGATGTACAACACCCTAGCCGAGGAATCTGTCCTTTATACAAGACAAGGGACGATCAATGCAGTTAATGCGGGAGCACGGGTTAAGAAACTTCTTCAGTTGGTATCCGGTGCTGTCTACGATGAAACAAGAGACGTTAAGTTTATCCACCAGCAACGCTATGACATGGTTATGGATCTACTTGAAGTACGTGCTCACTCCCTAGTTGCTTTCAATTGGAAGCATGAACGTGATGCTTTAACTGAACTAGCAGACAAGAAAGGCTTCTCCTACGAAGTAATTGATGGAGAAACACCTCCACAAAAACGAGTTGATATTGTAGACCGCTTTCAAGCAGGTCAAATTAAAGTGCTTTTTGCACACCCTCAATCCGCAGGTCATGGACTCACTCTCACGAAAGCAACTACATGCATTTGGTGCAGTCCTACATATAACGCAGAACATTTCCAACAGTTTAACCGGCGTATACATCGAGCAGGACAAACTAAAAAGACTGAAACTATTCTAATTGCCGCACGTAACACCTGGGAAGAGACGGTGTATGAAAAGTTGGAAGGCAAATTAGGAAAGATGGAAAACCTACTTAACATCTTAAATAAATTACATAGTCAGGAGGACTTGGATGCCAAAGGAACCTAATTTAAACGAGCTTATGGACACTCTTGCAGAGACGCGGACTGAAATCCGTGCGCTACAAGAGCAAGAGAAAATACTTAAGCTCCGTCAAAACGATCTCGAAAGCGACATCATATGGAAGATGGACCAACAGGGTTTGGACCAGATTGCTAATGATGTATGTACCATCTCTAAGAAAATAGAGAACGTACCTACAGTAGAAGACTGGCCTACTTTGTATAAGCACATAAGCGACACGGGTCGATTTGAGCTATTACAAAAGCGAGTTGCTGCTAGAGCTTATAGAGAGATTTTACAAATGGAACCATCCGTTCCAGGCGTGAAATCCACTGAACTTACTAAGATTAATTATCGAAGTAAGTAACCATTAACGATGAAAGAAGAGAGGTGAAACATGGCTGACGATTCAACAGCAATTTCCTTAGTTTCAGACGATGTGCCCGCACATGTACAAAAAGCTAAAGGACTTGGAAACGAGAATGTGAGTAGCGAACACTTGCAGACTCCTCGGGTAAAACTTTTACAACAAATGAATAATGAAGTTGATGAAAATCATGACGCATATGTTGAAGGAGCTAAGCCTGGACTGCTGTTAAATACAGTCACGAACGAAATCTACGGTAAAGAAATATACGTGATCAACGTACATTTTACCGAGGACTTTGTTGTATGGCGTAAACGTCAAAAAGGCGGTGGTCTTATCAGTAGTTGTAGCTCACAAGCTGATGCGGATCAAATCATATCTGAACAAGACGGTAGTCCTGAAGATTATGAAATTATCCAAACTCAGTCGCATCTATTACTACGTAAAGATGAAACCACAGGGGACTTAGATCCCACACCATTCTTAATAGACTTCGCTGCATCTAAGCTACGAGTATCCCGTCAGTGGAATACCCAAATAGCTCAGCTAGGTGGCGACCGATTCTCATCACTTTGGAAGCTTGCTTCTGTAAGTACAGAGAATAGAGCAGGGCAAAAGTTTCAAAACCTTAGCGCAGTAAAACAGGGCTGGGTTACTGAAGAAGACTACGCCGCAGCTAAAAAAGTCTACGAAGGAGTTTCAGCATCTTAGATGCTCTAAATACATACGTACATCGCACCGGGCCCCCGGGGGTGTACGTATCTACTTATATAAAAGAAGTAGTAAAGCTACTCAGGAAAGAACATGAAGATACAAGACATTCGAAAAGGGGATATTTACCAAAACATTTCTGGAAATCAAAATCGTACTGCTTCAGCTACAAATACATTTCAAGTGCTTCGGGTAGAGAATAGCGAAGAAGATGGCTATGAAATGTCTGCTATTTGGCTTGGGAATATATCCTCTAAGAAAGCAACGCTCCTAGATATTACACAGATAAATAATAAGAACACTTGGAAGCATCATCGTGATGCACACCTAGAAGAAATAGTTGTACGTAGGTTAATGATCCCTGGAGCTGATCCAATAGAACTTAGTTCTTTTCCTTACAAGCCTCCTATTCCAAAACAAGAACCTAAGCCTGAGCCTGTTTTTACTATGGAAGAACCAGAAGTTAAATCAACTCCGGTCAAAGTTATACCTACACCTTCTGAAGCTGCAGCGAAAATAGAGAATAGGTATGACTCTTTTGCACTTTTTGCTTCCTCTACTTACACAAATTTTGAAGAGTTGTGTTACGAGTTTGCTAATTCTGTTGAACTACATATGGAAAGAGGAAGACCAGGAAAAAAGAGCGGACGTTATATCGTGTATGAAACAGAGTGGTCGGCTTTTAAAAATAACCAGAAAACTATCCGTGAGATACGAGATATGAAGTTATGGATAAGTCCGAAAAATAATTCAGGAGTTAAGTACCCAAGCTTTGAAACTATTATTAGACGACTTCTTCAAAGTGCACTTTGGTTCGGTGATAAAACAGAAAGGGGCATAATAAAAAAAGCCCATTTTGTTCCTGGAGTACGTAAGTCATGAACCTACTAAACGACGTAAAAAATAGAGTAGTGACTTCCAATGCGATGGATGTTTTAGAGTCTAAACATGGAGGGTGGGTATATAGCACAGAGCATGTAAGACGTTTAATGGAAAAGTTTTCTTCTGGTGATTTTGGAGATATACCTCAAGAAGATATAGAGACAAATCAACAGAGTATTAAAGACAAAGGCATGGTGATGGGGGTATACCCTCTAGACCCAAGAGAGCCTGCTGCCGATAAAGTTTGGATCATATTAGATCCAGGCCATGAAACCGTAACCGTACTGTTACCAGAAGATTATTAATCCTTCAGCTGCGTCATATGATGGGGCAAGCAGTCATGTCGTAGCTGAGGTAATTCGGGGTCTGTATTGTCAAAGGAGAAATGCCTAAAGGAGTGAGAGCAGTCTTGCGGTTGCTCGGTGTCTTTATTGTCTGAGGAGACTAATGCTCCAATGCTTGTGACCAGCAGGTAATTTAGGTAGTACGTCACCATAAAAGTAGTTGAAACCTCTTTTATGGCTCCGCTGGATTTGCAGTTTATGAATGGGTCTGCCTCACCTATCCGAAAAAAAGAGGCAACCTTGGCATAGGAACTACTACTCCTGCCCTACATCGCCAGCTAATGTTATCCTTTGTATGTGAATGAATCTGGGTTCATTAAGAAAGTTAATACTCAATTGTCTTCCAAGATATACAAGTGGAAGATTAACGATCCCTATCACGGTGGCGTACCTGATACCTATTACTCCGGGCCTAATGCATTCTGCTTTGCAGAGTATAAATACAAACCAAAACTACCAGCTCGTAGTACGTCAAAAATTAATTTCGGTTTAGCCAAACAACAAGAGCTTTGGTTGAACCAACAGAAAGAATTTAATATCCCAGTCTTTGTTATAGCAGGATGCGAAGACAAACTAATATGCCTGGATGATGAGTTCGGCATATGCAACACGCTTACGAAAGATACTTTTCTCGAGAAAGCTATACATTTAGATGAGCTCATCACGTTGTTGAATCTGCACTGTTTAGGAGAAACAGATGTCTAAAGTTGATATGGTCAATCATCCTCCGCATTACAACGATGGTGGAGTTGAATGTATTGATGCAATACAAGCCGCTATGACGAAAGAAGCCTTCCAAGGCTACCTAAAAGGAAACGTGATAAAGTACATGTGGCGTTATGAAGCCAAAGGTGGAACCCAAGACTTAGATAAAGCCAATTGGTATCTGACAAAACTAAGGGAAATACGTAAATAAATGTACGAATACAACTGCACGGTAGATCGCGTAGTAGACGGAGACACTATAGACGTAGTGTTAGATCTCGGATTCTCAGTTCTTTACAAATCTAGAGTACGGTTATTCGGAATCGATACTCCTGAGTCTAGAACTAGAAACAAAGACGAAAAGGCACGTGGAAAAATGGCGTCCAAATATCTTGAAGATGCTGTTAATTCTGGAAATGTCGTTATACGCACGGAACTGAAGGACTCAAGAGGTAAGTTCGGTAGGGTATTAGGAACAGTAGTCGTGGACGGAGTCGATATCAATCAAGCTATGTGTAAAGCGCACTTAGCTGTGCCGTACTTTGGTCAAAGTAAAGACGACGTAGAAGCATCCCACATGAAGAACCGAAAGAAGCTCATTAAGCTAAAACGATTTATCCCCGTTTCTTCCTAGCTGTACTTGTTCGAGCGAAAGATCGGTTATGTCTTTTATTACGCACCGATAAGTTATCTGAGCTATTGTTCTTAGGGTTACCATCCTTGTGATGGATATCGTTATTATCTCCCTTCTTTACCGTTCCATTACGCAACGCAGCCCGCCGAGCCTTATTACGTCCAGCACGGCGTTTCTTCTGCTTTTCGGTTCCTTGGTAATTATCGTATTCTTTTCGGTAATTACGAGCCATTACTTCTTAGATGTTTCCTTGGCCTTCCCTATGTTTAGGGCAAGTAACTCGATAATGGGGTAAATGTACTTACCCATAAAAGCGTCGTCTTTAGGAGTGGGCGTTGCAGCACATATCGCACTTGAGATCGCTACAAACATTCCAGCGTAGGACAGCAAATCAGCTAATAATTCCATTTCTATCTCCTCTCTGCAGCCTATTATCCCATAAATGAATATACACTCAAAGATTTAGACTTCCCCTTCACCATAATATCCTTCACATAGTCTACCTTGACTTTAGATGCTTTGGCTGTACTTTCTCCAATCAGAATATCTACCCCTACTTCTTTAGTAGCACTCTCATATCGTGCAGCTTCATTTACTGCATTGCCGATCGCACTGAAGTCAAAGCGTGTATTTGAACCCATATTACCTATAACCGCAGGGCCCGTGTTCAATCCCACTCCAATTGCTACGTCCACAGGCAGAGTTTTATTCAATTCTTTAATGCCTTCTTGTATCTCTACAGCACATTGAACGGCTTTGGTTTCATGGTCTTCTAGGTCAAGAGGGGCGTTGAAGATTGCCATACATGCATCGCCAATGAACTTATCCACCATCCCCCCATACTTTTGAACCGCAGTAACCTGAACGGACAGAGTCGCATTCATTATCTCAGTGACCTCTTGAGGCGTTAACTTCTCAGACATAGAGGTAAAACCACGTAGGTCTGTGAACAGGAAGGTACAAGTCCGTGTTTCTCCTCCCAGGTTTAAGAGAGAAGGGTCATCTTGCAAACGCTTAACCTGCTTCGGGTCTAAGTAATGTTCAAATTGTTTCTTTATTTGCTGTCTAAGAAGGGACTGTTCTCGGAAATTCATCCAGAACTGTTCCCCCACCATTACAAATAGTCCAATTGCACTATAGGTAGTATCAATTAGCAGTGATTTCTCCACGACAAAATACCATTCAAGTGCTCCTGTACCTACAAGAAGCCCTCCTGCCCCTAGCGCCATGTACGTGTAATTACACCACCGACCGAGGGCCAACCCCAATGTACACACGAGCAACAGAGTAAAAAGCTCGTAGGTCAATCGATCTGCTGGTATCTGAGGGCTATTAGGAAGGAGCAAACTTTCAGCCAGCGCCGCCTGTATATGATGAGGATTCAATAGACCGTGGGGCGTAGCTACTTGAGGCATAACTCCGGCTGCTGTAACACCCACAAATACAAACTTATTTTCTACTTCCGGATCTTGGAGCGTGGTCCTAGGAGTATCAATCCAAGACACCCATTTACGACCATAAGTATCAGTAGCAATAGGACCTAATGCAGGTATACGGACTGCCTGGATTCCACTTTCGTATGTACGTATCTGATAAGTCCCCTCCCCTGTCAATGCTTTTAATACCTGTGTTGCGAAAGAAGCCACCCAACCGTCAGGAGTTTTCATAATAAGTGGCATACGCCTGACTAAGTTATCCACATCTGTACGTACAGACACTACTCCCTGCAAAGCGGCCTGTTCTAGCGGGTCTACGTTAGGAAGGTGCCCTGCCAATGTAATTGTATCCACAGGGTTATCCCCAAGTAGGACTACCCCATCTGTGGAAGGATAGAGTCGATTCTCATATTCAGGAACCGCAAGCACGTTAGTGCCTTGGGACAAATGTACTGCAAAGAGTGCATCTCCACCGAATCGATCCGCTTGTGGGAACAAAATAACCCAGCCCACGCCCAACGCTCCACGGCTCATTAAGTCTTCTTGGATTTTTGCTAAACGACTACGAGGAAAAGGCCACCCACCTTCACGTTCTATATCTTCTTCAGTGATATCGAGTATTACAAAATGCCCACTGGGAGTTTGTTCAGGTACAAGTACGTCAAAGGTTTTTAAACGAAGTACTTCTAACGCACTCCATTCCAGGATCAAAGGTATAGTAAGAAGGACAGCAGTAACCGCTCCAATAAGCCACTTCATTGCTGTGTAATCGATATGGTTTTATTGCAATTGCTCGTACAGTTAAAGGTCGCACTATACGATTGATTGGTAGCCCCTTTCTGTACCACAGTGACATCGTAATCGCTGGTGTAAAACCGCATCAACGATGTGTGCGCTCCGTTGCCTTGTTGCGTTAAGTTCACTTCGCCGTCATCTCCACCGCTGTACCAGAAAATGTCGGCGTCCTTGTTCCCCGAACCTTTTTGAATTACTCGTGTTGAGGCGTTATCCGATTTGTAATTATAAACATAGGCATTGTGATCGCCGGTTCCTTCTTGTGTGATCCAGATATCTGAGTCATCCGCAAAGGAAATAATTTTTCCGTACTGGCTCTCCCCGTCCTGCTCAATTTTGTACACATTGTCATCCCCGGAGCCCAGTATCCACGCCTGATGGTCATTCCCTGTTTGGATAATGGTCGAGGTGTTGTCGTCTTCATCCATGTCGATGACTGAATAATTTGAGTTGCCGTTGACGGTAGTGATCCACGATTGGCCGTCGTGATTAGACCAAACGGACTGCACGTACGCCTGGTTCGAGTCGCCCGTCACGTTCACCGTTATGGTCGCATTGTCACAGGTATGGTTCTGAACCAACGTGTTGTCAAAACTTCCAAGTCCACAGTAGATGCCCGTGATATTACTAGCTCCCACTTGCTTCGTTGTAATAGTCGCACCAGTCCCTTGGGCCTTTAACGTAATAACGTTATCGCCCGCAAAGCTAGGGAGACTGATAAATAATAATAGTATTGTCACCCACACCATTAACTTCTACATCCATAATTGTTTCTACACTGTTGATCCGCAACGACGTTGATTTGTACTTATCAATGGCGATGTCAAACGTATTGGTTCCTTGATGTACAAAGAACAGGTGCTCTCCTTCAATAAACGTGTACGTCTGAAGTTGTGGATCGAACCCCGGCAAAATGCCTGCAATCTCAATGCCGTCCAGTTCATTAACCGTTTCGGTTTTCTTTTTCGAACTGGTTTCCATCACCGCCAAGAGGTCCACCAGGAAATCAAACGACAATAGATCGATGTCGAGTCGCGTAATCTCTTCCTCTTCTTCTAGGAAATCTTTATCTAAATCGGGTGCGTCCTCAAAGAAGTCTCTGTCTAAATCGGAACTTGTTTCGCCCTGCTGCTCCGCTTCTGCTTCTACAATTGCCGGTGGCTTATTCACAATTAACATATTGTCGATAAGGTCCAATGTAATATTACCCAGCACTACCGCTTTGGTAGGGCGTGATTCAAAAGTAGAAACCATCGTCGCTTGGAAGGGTTGATCTAGAATTTCTGTGCCAGACCATGTCGTTACTGTGATCTCTCCAGACGCATTTCCACTAGCATCAGGTAGTAGGATCACTAATGAACGCCCTAGCTCGTCTACGGTTGTGGTGAAATCCGTTCCTCTGATACCTATCGTGGCACTAGGGGTTCTAATAGAGATATTTTGCTTATTGATCTTACCTAAAGCACCAGTAATAAAACGAGCCGTACCACTAGCCATATTCAGAGCGAGTTTGCTCTTATCAGGATCAGGGTCATAGATATATTCATCAATGACAACCTTGGAATGTTCCGTCAACTTCAACACGGACGAGTCCAGGAATTCAATTGCCATACGCCCATTGCCGGTACGTACATCGTCATAACCTGCAATACCAA
>VTLG01012224.1_pt1 | contig 51932 bp, 47 predicted proteins | sample 4694571 | NCBI WGS metagenome assembly VTLG01 (sample SAMN12604809, study PRJNA352737) | marine metagenome | biome: ENVO:00000447; feature: ENVO:00000209|ENVO:00000569|ENVO:01000036; material: ENVO:00002151; isolation source: viral sequences binned using virsorter ... | reverse complement strand
CGAAGGTAGTCGTTATTGGAAGATTACGGGTACAAGTGGTAGTGGAGCACAAAGATCAGTTAAAGGTTTTATTTGTAAAGCCGGAGATAAAAAATTCCTAGAAGGTGATATGTTGAAGCCCGCAGGTTGGGCGGCACCCGCTAGAAACTTTGCCAGAGGTAATGTACTTACTGGTAAAGGTGTTAAAATGGTTCGTTGGACTGGGATAGGTTAAGATGGTAACGAGTGTGAAAATTATTGGAATAAGTATTTTACTTTTTATGTTAGCTACTTATATTTCCTTTTTTTCCGGCCTAAGTTTTTGGTATAATGATTTTTTAGCATTTTTAAGATATATAAACTTACCAATCGAAGGTTGGCATTTTTTAGATACATACATTTATAACGGAGCATTATAAGCCTAAGCGTTTTGAGTTGGTGGATGGTAGAATGGTTCAGAGATAGCATCAGTTCGTTGACTGCTCTGCTAGGGTAACACCCCCTTATGTGACTCTGAGGTAGGAACGTTATGTGGATTGGTTGCAGCCAAGTATGGAAAAACCCGATGGTTGCACATGCAAGGTAGAAATTGTCTGGTCGTGAGACAACAGAATTTCGATACTATGGTGGCGAAGTACAAGGATCAATCCATGGCTTCTTTTTTATAGAGAAATAAAATGGCAAGAAAAAAAATAAAACCACTTAAAAAGAAACGACAACTTACTGAGAAACAAAAAGAGGCTCAAAGATTGCGTCTTGCAGAAATGAGGGCAAAGAAGAAACCGCCTGAATATAAAAATGTCAGTAAGTATGTTTTATCACTTGATGATGAAGAACCATATTCCTTAAAAAATGTAAAAGATTGGATTAAACATAATAAGGAAATGGTTTCAATGCTTCAAGCACGAGCACGAAATAGAGAGACATCTTTAAAGGATAAACAACACGCTCTCAATCAAGCTGATGATAAAAAAGCATATATTAGATACATTGAACATTATATTAAAACCGGAGATTGGATTGGAATGTTTTCAGGAAAAGATGAAACAAATAAAGTAACTCCTAAGTGTGTTGCTATGGCATATTATTCAGATGGAACACCGAAAAGAGATGTTGGTGTATATTATCCAGATATTAATATGGTATGGAAACAAGATATGATTGAAGCAGATTATGTACCTACAAAATCTGAACTACATCACCTATCAAAAAGAGTCGCAATTACTGACAAACAATTTACAGCAGACTTATGATTTGTTCTTATTGTTATAAATCACAGATTGCAGTAAAACACGATGTTGGACATTGGTGGAATAATCCAGAAGATTCAGTCTATGTATGTTCAGATGATTGTTATACTAAACTAGAAAAACTTGTCAAAGATGGAACGTGGATGGATCACAAACCAGAAGCTATCTTTGGTAAGAAGAAACGTAAACCGAGCCCTAGTTTTGATAAACCTTCTCTTAGAGAAGTGGGGCCAAAGTCTATAACAGACAAACAATTTACAGAGGATTTATGATAGATCAAGGTAATTATGAATTTTATCCAACATCGGATATACCACAAGTAGTTGTGGAAAAGTTACAAGACCTTATAGATGTTCCTTTAGAATTATACAAAGAATGTATAAATGAAGGTATGACTGTGACAGAGGCAATTGAAGAAACTCGTAATAGATACTTTGAGTAACTTGACAATTCAAATATACGTGTTATAATATAAGAGATATTAAAAAATACCACAGGGGTAATCGTAGGGGTTTTCTCCGCCTGATTATTATTGATTAGGTACATAGACCCGTTCTCTCACTACGAAAGCAGTATTGCTCTCCTGTGGTATTACTATATAATACAGTAGTTTATAATTCAGAATGGAGATGTAATGGTTAAAGCAGTGAACATTGATGAAAGCCCCAATACTTTAGGAAATCCCCCAAAAAAATCTAGTGCTGATGGATTGTCAATTGCAAATCCTGATGCTGATGTAGAATTTGTTATCAATACTGAGAATGATAATTTACAATTAGATGCTGTATCTGATAAAGCAATCGGTGGTACAGAGTTAATGAGAAATTGGCTTTTTACAGAATTAGATAAAAGAGAGCCTGGAATAAAAGAAAAGTTTCAATTCATTAGTACTAGAGTCAGAAGCTTAGAACCTGATAAACAGAGAATTCTTTGGATACATGATCTTGCAAATGATCCAGAAGTACAACATTTAAAAGATAAAGAAAAATGGGATCATTTTGAACGAGTAGTTTTCGTTAGTCATTGGCAACAACATCAATTTAAAATGTTGTTAGGATTTCCTTATGAAAAAGGTGTAGTAATTCAGAATGCAATTTATCCTATTCCAGAACATGAAAAAACAAACGATGGTAAGATCAATGTGTGTTATTTTTCTACACCACATAGAGGATTGGAATTACTTTTGAATGCTTGGGAGTTTATGAGAGATGAACTTAGTGAAGGTAGGAATGCAGAGTTAAACATTTATTCAAGTTTTAAACTTTATGATCGAGGACATTTAGATGAACAGTTTAGACACATCTATAAACGTGCTCAAGAAATGGATGGTGTTAATTATTATGGTACTGTTTCAAATGATTCAATTAGGGAGATGTTACCTAATCAACATATTATGGCATATCCAAGTATCTATGAGGAAACAAGTTGTCTCACTTTAATTGAAGCAATGAGTGCAGGATGTTTAGGTGTAGTTCCTAATCTTGGAGCGTTGCCAGAAACAGGAGCGAACTTCCCGTGGATGTATGGTTTCGAAGAAGATCCCTCAAAACATCAACAAGTAATGGGACATATTTTGGGAAGAGCTATTAATCACTTTTGGGATGATGATGTACAAAATCTTTTGAAGATACAACGAAGTTATTTTGATATGTTTTATAATTGGGATTTACGTGGTGGACAATGGTTACAATTTCTACACGCAATAGAGGACACCCCTGAAGTGAAAGCACAAAAAGCTGAAATTAGAAAAGAAGTAGAAGAAGAAGCTGAATTTGAGATAATAGATAAAGATGGCACAGTTAGTTGATTTCTCACAAATTTTTATTGGTTCATATATGACCGCATCCAAATTTGCTACTGTAGATATGGATGTAATTAGACCTGCGGTATTAAATACATTACGAATGTATAGAACCAAATTCGTATCTGAGTTTGGTGAATTAATTTTATGTTGTGATGATCGAAAGACTTGGCGTAAAGATATATTTCCAAACTACAAGGCGTCTAGGAAAAAGACTAGAGCGGCCACTTCAATAGATTGGGATAATCTTTACGAATCTTTAAATCAATTAAAAGAAGAATTAATAGAATGGTTTCCTTATAAATTAGTTCAAGTAGAGAAGGCAGAGGCAGATGATATTATCGCTGTATTAGTAGAATTAATAAATGAAAGAAGTTTGATATTATCAAGTGATAAAGATTTTGTTCAATTACATGGTTTTAATGTTAGACAATATTCCCCTATGCAAAAGAAGTTTGTAGAAGGAGATGCTAAGTGGAATCTTCATGAAAAAATTATAAAGGGTGATGTTGGAGATGGTGTTCCAAATATTATGAGTGATGATAATGTATTTATAGATGAAGGAAGACGCCAGAAACCAATAACCAAGAAGAAAGTAGATGCTTGGTATGAACTAGATCCAGATATGTATTGTAGTAGTGAGATGTTAAGAAACTATAATAGAAACAAACAGTTAGTTGATTTGGGTGAAGTACCTTCATCAATTCGTATAAATATAACTAAACAATTTGAATCGGTTGCAGTTGGTGATAGAAAAAGATTACTCACATATTTTATAAATCATAGATTGAAAAACCTCACAGAAAGTTTATCGGAGTTTTAATTTATGGCGATAAGAAGTATACCATTAATTTTTGAAGATGTAGCAGCTGCTAATTCCATTGAGGCTAGAAAGAAAGTCTTATTGGAAAATCAATCAAATCCTCTAAAGGACTTATTAAGATATGCCTTTCATCCAGATATAAAATTTGCTCTACCTTCTGGGGCGCCGCCATACAAATGTATCGGTTCTCCTGATGAGTATAATCCCACATATCTATATCCCAATGTTAGAAAATTTTATTTATATATTGAGGGGGGTCATGACGGACTTACTCCGTTAAAAAGGGAATCACTTTTTATTTCGATGTTAGAAAGTCTACATCCTAAAGAGGCTGAAGTTGTAATTCAAGTTAAAGATAAAAAGTTAAAGTATAGAGGTTTAACTTATAAATTAGTAAAAGAAACTTTTCCAGAAATATTACCATAATGATAGATGTAAATAAATTTGAAAATAGGATAGTTAAATTTAAGAGGATCGCTGAAAGTGGAGAGGTCACGGAAAGTAAAGCCGAGATCCGCCGAATGAAGTATGATAAATCTTCAGCACATCCCCGTTCCTTAACGGCTAGGTTTGTTGGGCCACCTCTAAATGCAATAATGACTCTAAACTATGATGTAGATAAATCATGTTTTAGAGGGGGGTTAGGACCTGATGTTATAGAATCTGATTTTGATATTGCGGAGTTTATTAAAACGGCACAATTAGGAAATGCAGATACTGTTGTACGAAGCCCAAAAAGAAATAGGCCTAAGATATAAAGTTGAGGAATGTTAACCCAATTAAAAGAGGATTATGAAAAAATATTTTCTACTTCTTATTTTATTCATTGCTTCTGTTGGAATTACAGGTTTTTCAGGAACATCTCCCAAAGGAGACTTCTATTATATACATCCACAAAATACAACAACAAGTGGATTAATAGATATCGCAGATAATATTATTAGTAAAAGTCTAGTAATAGACGATAAAGAAGTTATATGTATGGCAAAGAATATTTTCTTTGAAGCAGCAGTCGAAAGTACGGCAGGGAAATTGGCTGTAGCACATGTAACATTAAATAGAGTAGATAATAAACGATTTCCAAATTCCGTTTGTGAAGTTGTTTATGAAGGTCCACATTACACCGGTGCAAATGGTCAACTTTATCCTGTAAGGGATCGTTGTCAATTTTCGTGGTATTGTGATGGTAAAGGTGATGATCCAAGAGAAGGGTCAAGGTTGTGGGAAGATGCACAAGAGTTGGCAAAATATGTTTTATTGAGATCAGAAGAATTGCCAGACATTACAGATGGTGCACTCTTTTATCACGCAAGTTATATTAATGTTCCTAATGGGTGGAATAAGAAAAAGGTAACTACTAAAATAGATACACATATTTTTTATAGACCAACAAGTATAAGATTGTAATTATGTTTTTTAGTCATGCAAGTCAATTGAATATATTTTTTTTCGATAGAGATCCTTCAATGTGTGCATTTGCACATTGTGATGAACATATACATGAAATGATTCCTGTATACTCTCAGATATTATCTAATGCACATCACATCTTAGATCCAGAAGGTGAGATTATTGAACACATTAAACCTTTAGACCCAGGCTTTCCGAATGTTCAGATGGAAGTTCAGGTAGCTTGGGCTAAAGATGCAGAGAGTAACTATCAATGGTTACATGATCTTTGGTTTTGGATGAACAAAGAATATTGGTATCGTTTTGATGGAATGCACGATGATTGGAATAATTACTATAACAAGTTCAGTCATACTCCCCAAAATATTCCCGATAGTAATTTCACTTCCCCGCCCCCATTAGTTCCAGAAGAATTTAAAGAAACTAAATTAGAAGATGATTTACAAAACACTATTGCGGGATATAGAAATTTTTATCGATGGTGGGTTGATACAAATGATTGCAAATGGAGTGCTCCAGAGGGAGCTACAAGAACTGCACCAGATTGGATTATAAGAGCAGAGGAAACGATAGATGCCAACGTATGATTATCAATGTTCAGAATGTGGACATACATTTGAGGAGACTTTAAAAATAGCAGATCGAAATGTTCCTTGTGAAACATCATGTATACAAGAAGTAGAAGTTCAACAAACAGAACACATGACTTTTAAAGAGGTGTGTGGTGGAGAAATAAAACAAGTTATGTATGCCCCATATTTTGGTTATGATAATATAAAGACAAGACATTCGCAAAATAATAAAGAACCCACTTGGTTTAAAGAAAGAATGGAAGGAATCAAAAAATCGAAAAGATTTCCTAATAATACAATGCCATGAAAAAGTTTATACATCTAGCCAATAGACCTGAATTGTCTTTTGGAATGAGGACTGAAAATCACAATGGAAAGAGACACTATGTTACCCCTGAAGGTGAACTATATCCATCAATCACAACAGTACTTGGCGAGTTGTCCAAAGCTGCAATACAGGCTTGGAGAGAACGTGTTGGAGAAGAAGAGGCAAATAAAATTTCGGGAAAAGCTTCCCGCAGAGGAACGAGCCTACATTCTGTCTGTGAATCCTATATCAAAAACGAAGAAGGATTTCTCGATACGAAAACGTACAACATTATTGAATTATTCAAAACGATTGAACCGTTCTTTGAAAGAATCGATAACGTTCACGGAGTTGAATTAGCATTATATTCAGATCATTTTGGGATCGCAGGAAGAACAGATTTAATTGCAGAGTTTGATGGTACGTTATCGATAATAGATTATAAGACAAGTAATAAGACAAAGAAGAAAGAGTGGTGTGAAAGTTATTTTGCTCAAGGTGCATTTTATGGAGTTGCATACGAAGAACTCACAAAAATTCCTGTACCACAAGTAGTAATAATTATGGCAGTCGAAAATGAAGCACCACAATTGTTTGTAGAGAAACGTGATGATTGGATTGACAAAATTTGGGAAGCCAAGAAATTGTACGAACTAAATAGTATTGAAGCTGTTGAAGTTTCTGAATAGCAGGTAAGACACCGGTGCGATTCCGGTCAGCTCCACCAAGAGTTCACTATCACATTTTGTGAATTGTTGATGGGGCTGTAATAGAATTCGATTAGTTGTGATGTCAGAGAAAGAGGTTTCGATTAAACATAATCGCAAATAATAACGATTATACACCCGCATATGCATACGCAATAGCTGCGTAAGATATAGCCGAGTTGTGGCCGTCACTTGGGAACAGAAGCACGGTCAGCTAACTTTCAATAGGAGTCAATTTATGTCAGATTATAAAGGTGGTTACAAATCAGAAGCATCTAGATTTAGACAAATTCTTATTGAAAGAAATCATTATGAAAAATATATAGAGACAAGAGATTTAGTAGACTTGGCCAGTAGAATTGAAAGGGGTGAACCACATGAAGTTAATCCTAATTATGGTGGTCAAGGATATACATATCTTTATCCTGAAACAGAAGATTTGGGAAGATTAAAAGTAACCCCTGTGGATGATACATGGAAATTAGAATGGGAGAACTTTCATGGCTGAATATAAAAATGAAGAACCTTGTGAATTTGTTTATAGAGTTGAAACAGTTTCAAAGGTAGTAGATGGAGATACATTAGATTGTGTCTTTGATTTGGGATTTGATGTTATGGGAAAATTTCGTGTGAGACTGTTAGGTATAGATACACCTGAATCTAGGACAAGAGATTTAGAAGAAAAGTTTTATGGTAAACTTTCTAAATCAGCTCTCCAATCATGGGTTCATTGGGCAGTCATGTCAGATAGAGATGATATTGAAATTCAAATTAGATGTCCAGAAGCAGACAGTAGAGGAAAGTTTGGAAGAATACTTGGAGAAATCTGGGTTAATTGTGATGAAGACGGACATGAATTTGATGGATGGACAAACGTTAATAAGTGGATGTGTGAGAATGGACACGCAGTAGGATATCACGGACAAAATAAAGATGATGTTCATGAAGCTCACATGAAAAATAGAGAATTTCTTTTAGAACAACATGGTCTTAAATATGAGGAATATAGTTGATAAAACTATTTTACATTCTTCTATTGATAATGATACCAGATTAAAATTATTAGAATGTGTTAGATTATTTAATGATATTCGTACAGCAGAAGGTAATCCTTATGATTCACGTATAGGACATATAAAAGAGAATGGAAAATTAGGAGTAATCACTTCAGAAGATTTTCAAACATTTTTACCACAAGAATATGAAACAATAGTTGTTAATACCATTTCTAATATTGTAAAAGAATATGTAGAAACTTCACCATTATTAAGTACATTTAAAAACTCTAGTTTTGAATTATTTCATATTTTTTATTGTATAATGGAAGAAGGTGATTTTCATACATTACATAATCATGATTCAAATTATTCTAAAGATAACGATAGATATGGAAAATTAAGTGGAACTATCTATTTAGAAGTACCAAAAAAATTAGATTGGCCACAAGGTAATTTTAGTTTAATACAAGAGAACTATATAAACAAGAATGAACCGGATAATATTTGGCAAAGAGCTCCAAAGGCCGGCGATACTATTACATGGCCCTCTTGGATGATACATTCAGCATATCCTTTTAGAAGTAAAGAACAAAGAATATTAATAGGATATAACTGTGAATATAAGGAAGGATAATATGGCACATCACATTGAAGCTATTGAAACAAGAAAAAGACGAGCACAATGGGCAAGGATTTCTTTATCTTGGGCCGTTGTTGGAACATTTTTAATATTATTATATTTGTTGTTTTTTTCTGATGCAGTTGCAGAGGGTCACATGCAACTGGTAAATATTCTGGTAGGAGCCTACGTGGCTGTGCTAGCGAAGTCAACCGATTTCTGGTTCAAGGAGAAAGACGATCCTGAAACTAAGGAAGGTGAAGAGGCGTTAGCAAATGGGCATTAAAATGAATAACTCTATGATCTTCATGGAGAACATTGAAAGCCTAGTTCAAAAAACAAAGATGTCTTATATAGACGCTGTTATGTACTACTGTGAAGAAAACAAATTAGAACCTGAAACTGCCGGTAAAATGATCGGTGGAAAACTAAAACAAAATATTCAGGAGGAAGCAGAGGATCTTCATCTTATTCAGAGGACTTCTAAACTTCCACTATGACATACTTGACAAATTAGGAAAGTGTGTTATAATATAATTATATGTAAGTGAAATAAGTCGCAATACAATTAATACAACGCTATACGAATAATACGAAAGGAAAATATGTCGTTTGCAGATATGAAGAAAAAACGTGGAGATAAACTCCAATCCCTCCTAAAAGAAACCGCAAAAATTAATACCCCAACCAGAGGTCAAGGTGATGATGATCGTTTCTGGCGTCCAGAATTGGACAAGTCTGGAAATGGTATGGCAGTAGTTCGATTCCTGCCCGCACCTGATGGTGAAGACTTGCCGTGGGCAAGAACTTGGAATCATGGATTTCAAGGTCCAGGTGGATGGTATATCGAAAACTCTTTAACTACTCTTGGTCAGAAAGATCCAGTTAGTGAATATAATTCACAACTTTGGAATTCTGGTATTGAGGCAAACAAAGAGATTGCTCGTAAACAGAAACGTAGGTTGACTTACATTTCTAATGTTTACGTTATCAAAGATCCTGCCAATCCTCAGAACGAAGGTACTATTCGTTTGTACAAGTTTGGTAAGAAGATTTGGGATAAACTCAACGATAAGATGAATCCCCAATTCGAAGATGAGACTCCAGTAAACCCATTTGATTTATGGGAAGGATGTAATTTCAAAATCAAGATTCGTAAGTTAGATGGTTTTTCCAATTATGATAAGAGTGAATTTGAGAGTCCGTTACCTCTTGATGAAGATGATGCCAAGATGGAAGAAATCTGGAAGGGTGAACATTCTTTGGAAGAGTTTACAGATCAAAAGAATTTCAAGTCTTATGCAGAATTGAAAGAGAAGATGGAACGTGTTTTAGGTCTTACAACCGGAACAAACGAAGTTCCTTCTGATGTACCTTTTGATGGTGGTAAACCTATGACTGCTGAACAAGCGGCTGTTAAACCACCTGAAACTGCAACACCTGTTGTAGCAGAAACTGCAGGAGATTCAGAAGAGTATTCTTACTTTGCAAAATTGGCTGAGCAAGATTAATGTCTAGTGAAAATAATACTATGTATGGATTTTGGTTTTGTGTAATAGTTTTATTACTTAGTGTTGCTTGTTGGGGATCACCTGATTTAGTTGATGCTTGGATATACTATTTGTCAGATGGATTTTATAAATCTAGTTAATTACCAACTAGTGACTCATCTTTACTATTGGGATTAGGGGGAGCGCCTGGGAATAAAGCTGCTGAACTATTATTTACTTGAGCAGAGTTATTAGTTTGAACAAAAATAGGTCTTCCAGTTCTAGCAGCTTCAGCGGTTTGGACTTGTAATTGGGCTAACATTTGACCACTTACAAGTCCTTCTGTTGCTGCTGAGAAGGCTTTTAGTTTGTCCATATCAGTTGCACCTAGAAACTTATCAAGACTATCTCCTATCTTTTCTAGATTATCACTATCGAAAGCATCAAATGAATTTGCAAGTGCTGTAACTCCCATACCTGCTTGAGATAGTCCCGGTCCTATTTCAGCAAACTTTTTAAATTTTTCAACAGGATCTTTTGCACCTACAAATTTTCCAAAAGCCTCACCAAGACTAGAAAGAAATCCTCCGCCACCAAATTTCATTAATCCTACTCCAAGAGAACCAATTCCATCTCCAACCAATGCGAAGTTTGTTGCATCAATTGCTCCAAATTTCTGTACAGCTTCAGCAACACCATCTAATGCCCCAGCTTTTTCAGGAAAAAGAAGTTCTGCTACTTTACTACCGCCTCCAAAAATAGCTAATCCTAAACCAACTTTTTGCATTCCTGCACCAACTGCTGCAAGATTTCCAGGTTCAAGATCTGCAAACTTTTTAACTGAATTTGCTATTTTTTCTAGGTCTTCTGAAGAAGGCATCATGGCACCAGCAACCATAGCACCAACAGAAAATAGTGCAAGACCACCGGCTAAAGCTGCAAGACCTAAAGCAACTTTTGCCATATTACCAGCATCAAGGGCAGCTAATCGTTCTATTCCATCAACTATAGAATCTATTACAGTTGCTATTGTATCACCAATAGTTTTAATAACTTTTGATATACCATCAAATATAGATGTAAGGATTTTATCAACATTTTCCATAACGGCTATTATAACATCACCCGTCTTTTGAACTATTGCACTAATTTCTTGAAGGGCAATACCAAGAACATCTAATACTTTTTGAATAGTTTTATTAAGGACAGGATCGGTAATAATATCTTTTATTACTTTGAATATATCTACAACTACTGGATGTAATGCTTTAATTACAGTAGCCATCCCTTCAAAGAATTTGGTAATAAACGGTCCCATATTTTTGACCATATTACCAAATCCCTCTAAAACTTTTTGAAGGATAGTTCCAATTGCCTCACCAAGTGATTCGATTATACCAGTAACAAACTCTAAAGCTTTACCTTCACCGGCAATCATTTCGAATACTTTAAATGCAGCGGCTAATCCTGCGGCCATTATTGGAAGGGAAACTGCCATAGTAGTTACACCTATTAATACCATAGGATTAGCAAATGATGCTAGTCCACTAGATAGACCTTTTAGAAAACCACCAATTCCTTTTCCTGCTGTCTTCATACTTCTACCCATTGCACCAATAGGATTCATTATAGCTTTACCCATCCTAGAGAAAAAACCACCAGCCTTTTTTTCTTCTACTTTTGCGTCTGGTACAGAGCCACCACCATCATCATCTTTAACTCTAGCAGCTTCTCTAGCAGCTTCTCTTGCATCAGCTAAAGCATCAGCAGATATCTCAAGCATTGATTGAAGAGTTTGAAGTTGCACTTGTTGGATTTGAATTTGCTCATTACCAAGTGTATATCGGTCTTCATTGCCTTCAGTTAGTTTTTCTGTTACGTCATCTAGAGTTTTGGCCATTTATTTTCCTTACCTATGTTTTGCATTTTCTGCTCTCACTCTTTCATTCTCTTCTTGAATCCATTTTTGTAATAACATTACATATATCTGTCTTTCAAATGGCATCATATTTTCCAATTCTGTTAGACTCCACTTATGGTGCTGAATCATGGCGAAGTTTGTTTGGAAATGGTTCGCCAAGGAATCGTGACTCAGCGCTATCCGAAAAAAGAGTCTACACCTGCTAGTACTAAGGGTTTCAACTTTTTACATTTTGGACATATCCAATTTACTTCATGTTGTAATCTTGGCATTGATTCAAAAAAGTCTCTTACTTTACCAAATTGTCCAGAACTAAGAGATTCAATAAAATCATCCAATTCCTTTTTAGTAGAATCTTTTGCTTTGTAAATTTCATCACCATCCCAGATGTAATCAATACACTCAGAAATTAATTTAAAAACATTATCTGCAGATATACTTTCACCCGCTGTAGCATATTTATTTACTAGGTCAACATTAGGATATTTTAATTTCACTCCAATATCTTTAGTAACCTGTATTTCTGAAGATTTAGCTCCTGAAGTATCAACCTTTATTTCATCGATATCAATATCTACTTCATGAAAATCTTCTGGATCAGCTTCCTTACAACATTTTAATTCTTCTGGTCTTGGAACTTTTACAGTTATTTTTTCACCAACGGATTTACCCCTAAGATGTAGAAAGAAATATTCAATATCAAAAGGTGCTAGTTCTTTGGTTTTAATCTTTCCTTCACTACAAGATTCAATAATCTGTTGCATAGCAGTACCCATTGAAGCTTCAGAACCACTTTCCAATGCCATTAATAATGTCTTTTCTTCCTTTACAAGAAATGGTCTATATTTAACCTTTTGTCCTGTAGATGGAATTTTCAATTCATAAGTCGGTGTTACCACTTTTGGTAATGCCATAATATTCTCCTATAATAAAATAATTATATTAAGTTTCAATTTCCCATTTTTTATATACAATGTCTACACTAAAATCTATTAGTTCGCTACTTTCCCATCCCATTTCTATAGCACTAATTCCTTTAGGCCACGCATCTACTAATTTTACCACATGTCTAGGATTAACACCTTCTTGATCCGTTTCATCATAAGCTGAAATTTTAACAGTTCCCTTGAAATCATCATAATAATTCATATTATAATTATTAGTACTTTGAATCAATTCAAGCCAATGGTGCCAATATTTACGAGCTGGAAACTTTCCCGTTTCTAGAAAGGTAATTGATACGGCCTCACCAGGAGTTATTTCATAAGGAATTTCTAAACCATATTTTCCACCGTATCTAAAACTAGTTGTTCCAGAAGTTCTAGCTGGAAAACTTACTTGCTTAACAAGAAATTCAATATTTACTGGGACATGCATATTTGAAGGTGGTACTATTTGAACAGTATATCTATTTTTTCTTATGAAACTTCCTAGACCATCTACTTTGGCCTTGAAATCATCAATTGTGAATGGTGCTGCCATTAGAACATCTCCTTGCTATCTGCCCATACTTTTTTCTTGTTTGCTTTTTTAAATCTCTCTACTGGTAGAAAGAGTGCTACTTCCCACTCATCTGCATTAACTAGAACAAATTTAGAATTAACTTTAGAACTAAGATATCTATGTACTGTAGGTCTTGCTCTTTTAATCTTGGAGAAACCTTTTAACATATTATATGTTAATTGTAATCTAGTAGTTTCATCATACTTATTATTATTTGCAAATGCCTTAAGTTGATCCATTAGTATAGCCCTATGTTTAGGAGGAAGATAATGGAAGTTCAATCCTAAAAATCCATCACCATATTTCTCAATAGGAAAAACTAAAGGAAATGTATCATAGTAAGGTAGTTTATCTTTCCATTTAGGATTATAGGAATAGAAATACATCTTTCCAAGTAATGCATTTGTTACAGTACTTTCTTGTCGAGAAAGTATTTTCTGTGGTGTTTCTCCAGAAAATGCACCTCTAGTTCTATTAACAATTGAACGAAACCAATCACCTGCTGCTCTTGCCTTTGCAGCAACTTGATTAGTTCGTATTGCGTCTTTTAATTTATCTAAATATGTTTCTTCTTCTGTTGTAGCCATAGTATAACTATTTAGTATTGTTCAGAATATCTTCAGTTATAATTTGCCATTTCCATCCTTTATTTTCACAGAATTCAGCAGCCGCTTTCCATTTAGCTTCATTTATTCCCCATGTTTTTACTTCTTTAAGGTATCTTCTTTTGTGTTTAGGGTTTGGCTTGGGAGGTTTGGTTTGTTTCTTTGGTTTAATCTCAATTAAAGATTCGCCCTTAGTGGTTTTAATCCAAAAATCTGGGTAATATCTATGTAATCTGTTGTCAATAGGGGAACGATAGGGTATAATGACCTCTTCACTAGACCAAAGCAAGACTTCAGGTTGTCGATCCAGATATTTCATAAACTTTAATTCCCAACCAGACCGATAAACTATATTTGTATGATCACCCTTGTATTTTTTATAGTTCTGTGGACGAAATTTTCCTTTGTATGCCATATAAATATATAGATAGTTCAATAATACCAATTAAATAATAAGGGGAAATAATGGCAAGCGGCGGACCTCCTGGGGTAATGAATCCCCCACCAGCACCAGCATCTACAGAACCAGATTATTATCAATATCCTTCTACTATTGGAGGTAACTCAAGTGATATTGATAATTATATGATGTTCACTGCGACAAATTTTAAAACTCAACAACGAACACTTAATGTAGCAATGTATATTCCTGGCGGTGCATTAAATACTACTTATAAATCAGACTATGAAACAGTAGAATTAGGTGGACTTGGGGCCGCGGCTGCAGATACCGCAAAAGCAGTAGAAAAGGCAGCATCATCAGGTAATTTTAGTGTAGATAGTTTTATGACTCTTATCGGAGCAGGAACATCAGCACTGGCTAGTGAGGGAACATCGGTTGGATTACTTAAAGCTGGTGCAAAGATGGGAGATGGAGCAAGAGTTATAATGGAACAAAATCAAGGAGCTGTACTTAATCCATTTCTCACTGCCGCGTATAAAGGTCCTTCTGATATGAGGCAACATAATTTTGATTTTCAAATGAATCCACAAAATAAGGATGAATCTAAGAATTGTTTAAAAATTACTAATGCATTTAAAAAGTCTATGTTACCTTCTCATGCAGGAGGAGATAGTACAACCGCACCTTCAATGTTATTTGGATATCCTGATACCTTTGAAATTGATTTTTATATTGATGGTCGTCCTTTACCAAAACAAAATAATCCTATGTTTAATATAGGAAAATCTGTATTAACTTCTTGTGAATTAAATTTCGATACAGAAAATGTACCTCTATTTTTTGCAGGAACACAATACCCAGTAACCATATCGATGAAACTTGCGTTTATGGAAACAGAGATATTGTATAGAGAAAAAATAGATCAAGGGTTTTAATAGGAGAAAATAACTATGTCTGAATATTTTGCACATTATCCACAAATTAATTATGATATGACAGGCGTAAAGCCCATAAAGACAAAAACCGCTATTAATATTATGGTTAAAGCTAAAATAAGGAAACTCCTTACTAGTTCTATTGTTAATTATTTTCCTTATACAATACCAGAATCAGAACGACCTGATATAACCGCATATAAACAATATGGTGATGTAAAATATACATGGTTAATTTTTTTAATTAATGATATACAAGATCCTCTTTTTGATTGGCCATTGAATTCTAGAGAGTTTGGAAATTATATTAAAGACAAATATGGTTCTCTCAATTATGCACAAAATAACGTACATCATTATGAACAAATTATTAGAACAAGAACAGAAGCAACTGGAACAACAGATCCACTACCTGAGAAAAAAATTGAAGTTGATGTAACAACTTATAATGCACTCGCTGCAGCAGATAGAAATATTGTATATCATTATGAGTGGGAAGTGAATCGAAATGAGGATAAACGTGAAATTAAGTTAATTGATAAGAGATATGTTGCAGACATACTTTCTGAACATGCGGAGAAACTTGAATAATGGCTGATACGTGGACTGTTATTGATAGAGGGAATAAGGGTGTAGGTGTAACTCCTGAAACCTCTAATCATGGAACTAAATCCGATTTTTTAAAAGATCCGAAACTGGGCCAACTCCCTTCCTTTCCTGGTGATTTTGAACTTCAAAAACTTACCCTTGAATCTCCCCACAGAGAAGGTTTCATAGATTTAAAAGGTGCTTGGTCGGATTTCAATATCTATGAAAGTCTTTTTTCTCCATATCTTACCGCAGATATACAACTATCAGATGGTGTGGGATTAATGGAAAGTGTTCCTATTATTGGCGAAGAAACTATACACTTTCAAGCAAAAACAAAAGGCATTGTAAGAGATAGATCACCTAAAAATAATTTTCCTGGACCATTTGAGGGTAGTCAAAATGAAGGAAGAATTAGTTTATCGTTTAGAGTAGTTAAAATTAATGATATTGTTAAACTTAATGATCAGATGATGACTTATAGATTATCTTTAGTTTCTGAAGAAGCTATTATAAACATAAAACAAAAAGTTAGGAAATCAGCATTAGATCCTGTCGATTTTAAACCAAGTAGAATATCTGATGTAGTTAAAAGACTTTATAAACAATATTTTAAAAAAGATAGACCTCATGCTAAAAAAATCTTTATTGAGCCCACTAAAAATAATACAGATTTAATTATACCAAATCAAACTCCATTTAAAGCCTTTAATTTTTTAGCATCAAGGGCAGTTGCAAATGAAAAACATGCAGTTGGATCTAGTTTTGTTTTTTATGAGTCAATAAGAGGATTCTTTTTTATTTCTATGGAAACTCTTATGGTGGGTGGTGGTTTAGGATATCGTACTCCTGAAGCACAAGGTCCACCCAGCATGCAGCAACAAAATGTAGAACCTGTATATAATAGGCTAGATGATCCTGTTAAAGAAACTTATGTAGTTCAACCGAAAAGATTAGGTGCTCAATCTAATGAACCTAAAAATGTTGCAATAGAAATGACAGCTGTTGATTCATATCAATTTTCTTCTAATTTTGATGTTTTGAAAAATTTACAAAATGGTATGTATGCAAATAGATTACTTACACATGATTTAATTAGAATGAAATATGATACATTAGATTTTAATTTGGTAAATAAATTGGCATTAAACCAAAAAATAAGAACAGTAGATGGTGGTGCCGAAGAAGTAAAGGAGTATCAACGACAAGCACATGATGCTAAAAACATTTCGGATGGTTTTACTCATGTAGGAGAAGGAAAATTGGCCACAGAAAAACAAGATGCACTAGGTTCACCCGAATCAAAGATAGCATTTTATCCTACTAATTTTAATCATGATAATATATTTAAAGAGGCAATAGGAACAGCAGGAGTTCATGGTGAACCAAAAGATGATGCAAGGAATAATATTCAACCAAATAGAGTAGAACAATGGATGCAATCACGTATGGTACAAAGTCAACAGATGAATAATATTAAATTGAATATTAGGGCGCCTGGACTTTCTACTAGAATGGTAGGAGATTTAATTGAATTTAAATTGCCTACACAATATGTTGAAGATAGAGATGGAATTACACAATCTTCACAGCACACATATTTAAGTGGATATTATTTAATTACTAAGTTACGACATCATTTCACTAGAGAAAAATATGATATAGAATTTGAAGCAATAAAAGATTCATTGAATAAATCAGTTGGTAAAGATAGATCATCACCAAGTGCAACATCAAGTTCAACTCAAACTGCAGAAGAATATACTCAGAGTAGAGTAGCAGATTTCAAAAAAACAGGTGACGCAAGTAGGGGATTTTAATATATGTCATACTTTATGGGAAAAGAGGGATTTGTTTGGTGGCAAGGAGTTGTCGAAGATCGCCATGATCCGCTTTATCTTGGACGATGTAGAATTAGAATATTAGGATGGCATTCAGATAATAAAGCTGATCAACCAACTATTGGTTTGCCGTGGGCGTATCCTGTTGCACCAATTACTTCTGCTAGCCAAACAGGAGTAGGTACATCTCCATTAGGCCCAGTTGAAGGAACATGGGTTATAGGATTTTATCGTGATGGTGAAGCGGGACAAGAGCCAATGTTTTTTGGAACACTTGGTGGTATTCCTGAATTAGATGCAAAAGGTATTAATAATGATGGAACTACAACCGGCGGAAAGGGGTTTCTTGATCCAAGATTAGCAGGTGGAGATGTAGCAGGCCATGCTGCTTATGAAGATGAGATGGGACCTAGAGATTTAATGTTTAAAGAAAGTGCAAAATTAGTTCCAAGAGAACCCGCTACTATTATACATAATGCTAATCCTAATCCCTCAGAAGATCCAAAAACAGTTGAAATTTCTTCAGGTGTTACTTTCAAACATACGGCAGTAAGAAGTTTAATAAGTAAAACTGGAATATCAACTCCAAATGCACCATATACTGTTAAAGTTGTAGAACAACCAATACGTTCAACATATCCTAATACTGGTTTAGCAAATACACAACTTTCTTCTACAAGGGTTACAAACTATTTAAAAGAACCCACTACAAATAGATTAGCTAGAGGTATGCATGGAAATACCGATACAGGAAATCCTTTAACATCAGGAATTGTCTTTGAAAAAGAACAGAATAGATTCATAGGTCAAGTCGGTATTCCTACAGCAGATGGTAAAACTTGGGATGAGCCAGCAATTCCATATAAAGCAGTTTATCCATATAATCATGTTCATCAAACAGAAAGTGGACATATTATTGAAATGGATGATACTCCAAATAATGAAAGATTACATTGGTATCATCGAACAGGCACATTTACAGAAATACATCCTGTTGGAGTTAAAGTTGATAAGATAGTAAACAATTATTATAATATTATTTTAGGTGCAAGATATACACATATTGAAGCAAGTGATTATACAACAATTGATGGTTCACAAGAAAATCTTGTTCTTGGTAATAGAGTAGATAGAGTTGATGGTGATTATTCTGTTGCAGTGGGTAAAGGAAGATTTGCCGTTAATAATACACAAGGAGCAATTAATTTATCAGCTTCAAAGATAAACGTAAAAGCCTCAGATGAACTTATATTAAGTGCAAACAAAGTAATAATAGAAAAGAAATCCTCTTCTGGTTCTGATATAACAACAGGAGATGAAAGAAAAAAAGTAGGTGGTAAATATAAAATAGAGTCAGGTTCTTATAGTTTAAATTCTCAAGGTAGTCTTGGTATACAAAGTGGTGGAGGATTATCACTCAATATTACTGATTCTGTAAATGAATCTATATTTGGAGTGTTACCATCAATAACTTTAGACTATGCAAAAAAGACTACTGCCACTTTGGGTAAAATTGGAATAGAATGTACAGATAATTTAGTTTCAGGTGGAATTGAACTTAATTTAGGTCTTGCAGGTGTGGGAGGAGCTATAGCAATAAAACCTCCAGGCGATATAGTGTTGAATTCTAATTTAGGAACAAGTGGTATTTCAGGATCAGCATTATTAGGTAATGTATCATTTGATTCTTTAGCGGGATATGCACAAATGGCTAGTCTGTTGGCCACGATGAAATTAGATAGTTCGGGAGCAGCTTCCTTACAAGGATTATTAGGTGAAGTAACAATAGCTTCTTCAGGTAAAATAAAAGTTGCAGGATTGATTTCAACATTGAAAGAGATATTAGATGAACTAATAGATATAATGACAGAACATACACATCCAACAGGAACAGGCCCATCAGGTCCACCAATGCCACCTGCTACTGCTAAGTTGGCCTTATTGAAATCTCTAAAGGTTAGTGGGAGTTTTGAATAATATGGCATTAGTTAAAGCAACATTGTTTAGTGAGTTAATGGCAACGTATGGGGGTCATAGTCCTGATCCAATGAAGCCAGGAAAAGATATAGCAAAAGCATTTAAGAATTATTTAATGATGGGTCAGAATGCAGGTGGATTTCCAGCATCAAATGTGGTAGATGCACCAACAGGGATGACAATAGGTGGAGTTTATGCACAACAATTACCATCAGGTGCAGCAGTTGCTACACAAATAGCATCAGCATTAACAACTATGGCATTGACATTTTTATCTGCAAATCAGATAGGGCCACCGGCTGTGTCACCATCACATACACCAGAATTAATACAATTATATTCTGGACAGTCTCCTTCAGGTGTAAATTTTTCGAAGGAGTTAGCAAACATTTTAGATAAGTGGGCAAAAACATGGGTAGTAAGTGGATTAATTCCAGGTGCACCACCTGTTCCATTTTCAGGACCTTTATCATAGGAATACAATGGCAGGAGCAATTGATAAAAAAATAGTTGAAGTGAAAAAGGAGTTAGACGATTCTCCTGCAACGCATTTGTCTGCGAGAAATGGGATTCTTAATTCTGTTGCATTAATAAGAGAATTTTCTGAGAGTAGATTAAATGCATTATGTGAAAAGTTCACTGCCGTGAATTATGCTCTTTATATTCAATTAGAAGATCAGGGTGCGGGTAATAATCTTTTATTGGAAGATGAAAATGAAATATTAATGGAAGCATCTATTATAGGTGCATCGTATTCACTTGCTCAAATATGTGAACATTTAGCAGAGGAAAGATTGGTATTGTATGGTGCAAGAACTATAAAAAGTACATTTAGAAAATTTGATTTACCTTCCTATGAAACAGTAAATGGGGCATTAGGTCTTAGTGAACCTAATACTTCTTATTTTGGAATTAAAGCTACAGATCTTGCAGAAACATATACTATTAATTTAAGTAGTTTAGAAGGTACAACTCAAACACAAGGTAGTAATACATTCAGTACTTATGTTAAAGATTATTATTTAGTTAGATCAAGAGTAGATGGAGAGTTAGTAGATATTAATGATAATATGGCTCCGTATTCTTCACCAAATGATGATACACCTTTTGGTAATGCTGTTGCTTGGGGTGGTTCTGTTTTAACAGAAGCAGGAACATGGAATGCAGATTATGCAAAGGCAAATATTGCGGGTGTATCTACACAAAGTTCAGGTGCCTACAATGAATTAGTTACTATAACATTAAATGATCATTTAACTCAAGGAAGTAATACTCAATATACTCCAGTAGGTCCTTCTTTTAATCAAAAGTTTTATTTGAAAAGACATGCGGACTATGTAAACACATTCACTATCACGGGTACAACTTCAACGGGCAGTTTAGAGGTAACAGGAGTATCAGTAGAAGATCTTGCTAAAGTTAAATATGGAGATGTCATTAGTGGAACAGGGATCCCAGATGATAATGTATCTATCGCGGCAGTACAAACACCAGATAGTAAACTTAGACTTAGTAATACAGGAATTGCCACAGCTGATGGAACGATTACCCTTACAGTAAATAGTGTTCCATTTGGATATCAAAAAGATGATATATTCTGTCAAGTAGAAATAGTGGGAGAAGGTTTAGTAACTAATCCAGATTGGAAACCTGTAGGAGATGACGCGGGTGATTATAGTGGAACAGATGCCGGCCCAGATGATTTATTAAATGCTAATACTTCACAATTTATAAGTCTTCTTGGATTTTTTGATCCTGACAATGGTAGTTCAAATGCAACGAATGATATAACTAAAGGAGCTAGAAATGATTGGGTTTCTTTACAAAAAGAAGTTTCTGGAACTACATATCCTTATAAAGAACGAAATCCCATTTTTCCAGCAATGGGAGGAACAGTTAAGGCTTATGAAGTAGATAATGGAGTAATTGTAGGAACACAACCTACTGGGTTAAGTGACGAAGATATTCCTAGTGGAAGATATGTTAGGTTTGATTATGAGAGAGCAAATAATACAGGTAATATGCCAGAGAATAGGTATTATGTTGACCAAGCTGAGAAGTTTTATTATGAAGTTCCTTGTACTAATGTCTCATATACTTGTGGTACAGTTACAATAGGTACTAATCATCCTATGCCAAATGTTGGTGAGCCTCCTCTTACTATGACTAAAACTGGACTGAGTGATCTTATAACAAGAGTACAATCAAATACAGTTACAATAGGATCAGTTACGATGAACGTTCAAAATTCACTTACAGGAGATGTACCGGTGGATGATGATACGACACATCCTACTTTAAGTGGAACAGGGACACCTTCATCTTGGAGTGGAAATAGTTATTATACTCTTGTGGGCAATTATATTTACAGAAATTTTGTACATATAGAATCAACAGATACTTCCAGCCCGCCGAATTGGGAGCACACACTTGATACAGATGTTACAGCTTTTCCTTGTAGATATAATTACGCACAGAAAAAATTATATGAGTCCGGAGGTTCTGGTGATAATACAATGAATGCTGATGTTCAGTTTATAAAAGATACTGTAAATGATTTACAAACTCTTGCACCCTGGCGTGATCCTATTGTTACAGGAGCACAGGCAGGAGGAAGTGGAATTTCAGATGAAGATTGGGACACTTATATTCAAGCTGAACCTTTAGGAGATTTGGGAACATTGTCAACTGCATTAGATACTTTTCGTACTGCTTGGAATGCGGGTGGAAATGCAAGAACAGGAGATGATAATAACAATACAAACAAAGGACAAGTTGTATCATTTGCGAATACTACATGGGCGGCTTTTCATACTGAAGTAGGAACATTTGGTACTAATCGTGGAAAGAGAGTTACAGAAATAGATACACGTATTGGAGTACCAACTAGAGCAGGAACACCATCGACATCTTTTAAACAATATCCTGCTGTTTATGTGTCAGCAGTTCCTACAGCAAATACTACTAATGGACAAGTTCCTTATGGTAGAGCAATTTATGACAGTTGTAATTATCTATTAGGTGATACACTTAAACTAGGAGTACAACTAATACAAGATATTCAAGGTTTAACTAATTTGGTAGATTTAGTCAAAAAGGCTAGAAACAAATATGAAATTTATAATGGTAGAGCGAAGGAGTACAGCTGATGGCAGAACAAGAAAATAGATGGAAACAAGCAGAATTAAGAAGAGATGATATTAAGAAGTTATTAGAGAATACTAAAAAACTCGCTGAAATGTATACAGACGTTCTCAAAATAAAAAGAGAGGGATGGGAAAGAGTATTAGCTGGACAGGCTAAGAAAGCGAAAAAGGAGCAAGAAAGAAATGGCTGAAGACGCACAAAAAACTGTTTCTCAAACAGACTCAAGAAATTTTTATGGTGTAACCTTTACACAGGATGCATCAACACCTGTTTTCAAAACAGATGAAGCTCATGGTTTAAGTGTGCGTGATAAAATTTCTATTACAAAATCATCGAGTGCGGTTATAACTGGTGAAGGAACATTTAATTTTGATCTTAATGATTGGGAATATGCATCAGGGACAGAATATATTATTGCTAAAGTTGGAAATGCTCTTGGTGGTGGTATGTCAGCTATTGGCGAAGAACCAAAAGAGTTTACAGTTGAAGGTCAATTTGATACAAGTTCTGATACTAGCACAAGAACAATAGAATATCATTCAACTTCACCCCCAAAAGAAGAAGAAAAAGCAGAAGGGGTGGTGGCAGCAGCGGCAGAAGGAAGCCAATTTCAGCAATTATTAACAGCAAAAGCCGAATGGAAACCTCACCAAATTGCAAAGGCGGGGGATATTGCTAAACTAGCAGAAGCTGCGACAGGTCTTGCTGAAACTGTAAAATCTGCTCTTTCTCTTTCTAGAAATGGAATGGAAGTGGTAAAGCTCTTGGCTGTACTACAAAATATTAATCCACTTTTAACTGCACTAGATTTGTTAGCTGATGAAGTACTAAAACAAATTAATGATTTAAAAAACGCAGGATATTTTTATTTGTATATTGATCCATATTATAAAGGAAATGTAAAACCAAAGGCGAGTTTTGATTTGGGTTTTGAACAATTAAGAGATGAAGGTGGAAAACGAAAATGGCAAAAAAAGGATAAACTAGGAAATTGGAATGAGACTGTTGATGTTCCTACTCAGGCGGACTTAGATCTTGAAAATGCAAGACCAATGTACGTTCTACCAAGAAGATTAATTCCAGGTGGATATAATTGGTTTGATCCTATACCTGATCCACTTGATAGCGAAAGTAAATATCCTAGATTTACCACAAAAGATGTAGTTGATGAATTTGTAAAAGCATTTGAAGATGAGGGTGATGTTCCAAGATATAGAAAATTGGGGAAAGTATCTGAATTACCGGCAGCGGGAAAAACAGTATGGGATGTTGATGGACAACCATACGAAGGATGGGACCCTAAATTAGATTTTGGATTAGAATTATTTGATATGGGTGTAACACATCCAGATGTTGAATCAGGTCTGATAAAGGATTATGAAGCTTCAAGAAAACCCATTAATTCTAGAGAAACTCCAGGTAAGCCTAATATTAAAGGAAACACTATAGGTATGACTGGTGTTGGCGCAATAGCAATTATTATTGGTGCAAGTAATTTTGATAAATTTACTACAACCTTTAATGAATTTGCTAAAATGTTTTCTGATATTCCTGAACTTACGCCTGGGATAACAGGTCAAAATTTATTAGATACTCTTACATCTATTCTTGATCCCCCCTCTGTAAAACTTAATATAGTTGAACATGATCTAAAATATGGTCAATTTGTACCAGGAGATATTATAGGGGGAGAAAAATATAGGAGTATCGGAGAGATAACTTCTGTTAATACTTCATCCATGACGAAAACAGAAATAAAAGGAGAAAAAGTAACAACAATTCTTGATGATATGGGTGAACCATTAAAAAAAGCAGATGGTACTATAATTGAAGTTATAGAAGATATTGATGGAAATCCTGAAACAGAAAAATATCCAAAAGGAAGATATCAAGATTTAGAAATAATGGTTAAACCTATAAACACCTCTAATAAAGCACAATGGATTGGTGGTGATATGATTTTATCTATGGAAGAAAGGGGAAAGGTTGGAAATTCTGAAGCAACTACAGCTGAAACAGGAATAGATTATTATAATAATTATGTTTTTATAGGTCAAGAAACAAAAGAACTTCCTAAAAATCAAAGAGTATATCCAAAAGTTGCATATGTTTTACAAGAAGTACTACAAGAACTTCCTGATCCTGTTCCTCCTGATTTTGGGGGAATGTTAATTGATGATGTAGTTCCAGGTTGGGGAGAATTTTTTCAAGAGTTGGAGAATTTTGTAAAACAAATAAAGGGTTATATTTCAAATTCGGGTACTTTTATTCAAGAGATGATTGATATGATCGCAGAAATTGAAGCATATCTAAATCATTTGGTAGAACTTATTGATAAATTTTTAGAATTTTTTAGAATAACATTACCATCAGAAGGAGTATATGCACTTTATATTCCAAATCAACCTGATGGGAATGAAGGAATAAAAAAAGAAATTAGTGAAGCTACAGGAATTCCTGAATTAGATTATGCCTCAGGAATATTATTTGTTGGTGTAGAGGGAGGAAAACTAATAGCAGGAGGAGGAAGTAAAAATCCAATAGATTTATTAGCACTAGTATTGGGTCTTCTTAATAATACCGATGATGCTGATGAAGCTACCACTTCTGATAAAACTGCAGAAGAGGCCGCAGCTGACCTATCTGCCGCACTTGGTCAAGCAGCTGAAGGTAGTGATAAAGATGAATGGAAAGAGAAAAGTACTGGAGAAAAATTAACTAGCATGTTAGTTGATAGAATTCTTTAACTAATAAAAATTAACTAAATATTAAGAGCAAGATATGGCTACTACATACGGAAAAGATTACGTTGATTTTGATATGGATTTTACAAAACATCCATCTCATGGAGACTTATCTAAAGTTAAAAAATCAACAGCTATTAGCAGATCTATAAAAAACTTATTAAGAACAAAATCAAATGAAAGATTATTTCAACCGGAGGTTAATAATGGTATTGGAATTCTTTTATTTGAAAATTTTAGTAAACTTACTTCTTCTAGGTTAGAACAGGCTATTAGGTTTACAATAGAAAAATATGAACCTAGAGCCAGAATAGCGAATATAACAGTAAGAGCAAAAGAAGATGAAAATGCATATGAGGTACAAATAACTTATATGCCAGATAATGATGTACAAGAAACAAACTTAGAAGTCTATTTGGAGAGGACATAGATAACACATGGCAAGTTCAGATGGTAAACTCAATATATCAGAATTAGACTTTACTAAGATTAAAGAAAACCTACAAGGATTCTTAACTAGTCAGGAAGATTTTGTAGGATATAATTTTACAGGATCTTCTTTTGATGTTCTACTTGATATAATGGCATACAATACTCATTACAATGCATATTATGCAAATATGGTTGCTAATGAAATGTTTTTAGATTCTGCATCCCTTAGAAATTCTGTTGTAGCAAGAGCAAAACATCTTGGTTATCGCCCACGTTCTGCACAAGGTTCAAAAGCAGTAATAACCCTTACTATTACACCACCCGATTTACCTTCCGCAATAAGTATTGCAAAAAATACACAATTTCAAGGAGATGTTGAGGGAGTTTCTTATGTTTGGTGTACTTCTAATTCTTATTCTGTAAACATTAATGCTAATGGTGTTTATACTGTAGCTGGTGTAGATCTTACACAAGGTACTCCCACAACATTTAGATATACTGCAAATACAGGAGATTCAGACCAAAAATTTATTCTTCCTAATGACAATACTGATATCAGTACTTTAGAAGTTAAAGTTCAAAATAGTTCTACTGATACGGATACTGTAGTATATACTGAAGCTACTGATATAACTACTGTAAACTCTATTTCAAAAGTTTATTTTATAGATGAGGTTGAAGATGGAAAGTTTGAAGTTCAATTTGGTGATGGAACATTAGGTAAACAATTAGCAAATGGAAATATTGTTATATTATCTAGTTTGGTATGTGAAGCTGATGCAACCAATGGAGCAAAAACATTTTCAATTGTATCTGATGTTGGAGGATATTCTAATGTAAAAATTGAGACTACTTCAGCTTCAGCGGGTGGAGCCGTGGCCGCAGATATCGATGAAATTAAATTTAATGCTCCCAAAAATTTCGATGCACAAAATAGATGTGTTACAATTCATGATTATGTAGCCTTAGTTAAGAGAGATTATGGTGGAGCACAAGCGGTTGTTGCTTGGGGTGGAGAAGATGCAGATCCTCCAGTTTATGGAAAAGTTTATGTTGCAATTAAACCAACATCAGGATCTATTCTTTCGGATTCCACAAAGAAATATGTCGAAGATGAAATATTAAAGAAAAGAAATATTGTTGGAATTACTCCAGTAGTAGTAGATCCAGATTATATGTATTTAAAGGTTACTAGTACAGTTAAATATGATTCAGGAACAACTACAAATAGTGCATCACAACTTAAGTCAACAGTAACTACAGCTGTTACAGCTTTTGGAGATACTAATTTAAAAACTTTTGATAAATCATTTAGATATTCAAAATTAATTAAAGAAATAGATGAATCTGAAATTTCTATTAAAAGTAATCAAACATCTATTCAATTAAAAAGACTTCTTTATCCATTGTTAGGATCAGATGAAGCATATACTATGCCATTCTCTAATCAAATCTATCATCCTTCTAATACTTTTTGGGGTTCAGTAACTAGTAATACATTTTCATATACTGATTCTGCAAATACTCAATGGTCAGGTTGTAGAATGCAAGATAATAATGGAACTATTGAGGTATATAGAACTTCAGGAGAAGATAGAATTATTGTTAATAATAATGTGGGTACAGTAAATTATCTTACTGGAAAAATATCACTTACAAGTTTTAAACCTCTTGTTATTGGTTCAGAGACTACAGGAAATACTACACCATTAGAGGTTTATATTACTCCAGCTTCATCAGATGTTAATCCTCTTAGAGAACAAATTATATTAATAGAATCTGGAGATGTTACTATAACAATGTTAGATGATGCAGGAACAGGAACTTATGTTGAAGGAACTATTTCAACTACTGATGGTACAACTCTAGCAACTGGATATTAAACGTGGCCACAGAAGTTAAAGAAAAAAAAGATGTATCAGTTTTAATTGAAACTCAAGTACCTGAGTTTATTACAGACCAACATCCAAAATTCAAAAAGTTCATAGAGAAATACTATGAATTTATGGAATCTCATCAACTTTATGTCGGTTCAACATTTACATTCCACGAACCAAAACTTCAAGCTGAAGATCAATCTGGTGAAGATTATCTTTCTTATGAAGATGGAGATCGTCTTCAATTAGAATCAGAACGTAATACTGCCGCCAATGCAAACCTTATGTTTAATGTGGGCGAAACACTCACAGGAAATACAAGTGGTGCAACCGCAGTTGTTACTGGTACAAAAGGTAATACTATTGCTTTTGTTAAATCTACTAACGAAGCGGTTTTTGAGTACAATGAAAAAATTACTGGTAGTGATTCTCGCGCCTATGGTACTTTATCAAATGCAATTAGTGCTGGTATATTTTCCCCAGGATCAGTAGACTCTTTCCAATCAAAAGCTCCAGCTGCAGCAATAAGAGAATTAGCCGAATCTCAAAATGTTGATACTACTGAATCAGGCCTTATTGATGATTCATGGAAAAAAGAATTTTATACAAATGTTCCCAAAACTGCAGTAGTCGATAGAAGACAACTTCTTAAAAGGATGAAACAAGTCTATCGGTCAAAAGGTAATGAAGCATCTTTTGGTTGGTTGTTTAGATCACTCTTTGCTAAAGAAGATATAGAATTTTATTATCCTAAATCAGACTTATTAAAGTTATCTGATGGAAGATGGGCTATTGATAAATCAATCAAAATTGTAACTTCTAGTGCAAATAATATTACTCTATTTACTGGAAGAAAAATTAGTGGAAATGTTTCTAAATGTACAGCGATTGTTGAGAAACAACTTACATCTTTTGCGGGAGCACTTGAGGTTACAGAATTAACATTATCAGATGTTGTTCAAGGAGTTGTTGATGAAGAATTACTGTTCTTTCAAGAAGGTGAAACTGTTACTACTGAAACTGACACAGAAGGATTATATGCAGATGCAACAGTATCAGGTATTTTACAAAGTGTTACAGTAGATGTTGGTGGAACTAATTACATTATCGGTGATGAGATTCATGTTACAGGTGGTGGAGGACAAGGAGCACGAGCAAGAGTTGCATCTATTTTAGATTCTGTTGTTGAAGGAATTAATGTTATAGATTCAGGAGATGGATATGCAGTAGGTGATGTAGTAGGTTTTATTAATGATGGAACGGGTGGTTCAGGAGCTGCAGCTCAAATTGATAAGATTATTTCTACAGGCGCAATATTAAAAAATACAGATTTAATTTCAGGATTTGCAGTAAAACAATTATCTGCTTCAGATTATGCAACTACACTTACTGGACACAATGCAAATACTCATTTATATGGTAACTCTTCTTTAATATTCTCCGCAGCAATTAAATCTACTACTGCTAAACTTTATGATAATCAAGGTAATTATAATGCTACACAACATATCCTTGCCGGAGATAGAATTGCAAAGAAAGTTACTTTAGATACTACAGGAACAACTCTTACACAATCAGTAAAAACAGTTACACTTTCTTCAGGACTTTCAGAAGAAGAAAAACTAGATATCGTTGGTGGTAAACTTACTTACGCAAATTCAAATACAAATATCATTACAGGATTTTCAAGTAATACTGTTTTAATAGTTAGAGATACACATACGATTGGTTCAGGACAATCATTTACTATTGATTATGCAAGTAATACTAATTGGGGTACAGTTATTAGTGCCAATACTACCGCATTCTTATATTCTGTTGGTTCTTATTATCGTGATTCAGATATAGATGATTTGACTGTACAACATTTTGTTAATGATGATCATATTATGATATATGATTCTAAGTTTACAAAATTAGGTGCGGCTGCAGCTGGATCAGGTGTGGATGCACATAGTATGCATAATGGTGTTACATTTCAAGTAGGTAATACTCCCGCTCCTGTAACCACAAACACTTTTGTTATGGTTGATGCTCATGGGGCCAGCCCCGATTTAACTTTAGTTTGTAATGGCGCTCTTAATATGACTTCAGTTAATATTGGAGCAATAGATTCATTTGTTCTAACATCAGGTGGTGGTCAATATGAAACATCTCCTCCAGTTACTATAGCTAACAGTTATTCTCCAACTTTAGGAAACGCACTAGATGTAGTAGGTGCACCAAATCAAATACTTAATTTAAATCTTCATTCATTTTCTACTGGAACCATCTCACAAGATGGTAATGTAGTTACTTTAGATAGTGATGAAGTATGGCCTGAAGCAAACTCTGGATTACTTACACTTGTATACGCAAATGGAGCCACAGATCAAGTAACTGATATTACAAATGGTACAGTTCTTAGAGTCGCAAATGAAAAGATTTTTGGACAAGGTGTAGGAGATAGTCCTGACAAGGAAACTTTTTCTCTTACTTATATGGCTCTTGCAAATAATATTACAAAAAATACTTTACTTTATAATGATGATTATTCTACTAGAGCAAGAGTTCTTGATTTTATAGACAAAGCACATACCGCAACAACTGCTAGACCATTAACAATTGCACATGGTAATACATCTCTTAGAGTAGATATGTTAACTACTCAAGACTTTGGTTCAACAGTAGAAAATCTATTATTAGAAGAAAAAGATTTTCATAATGATAGATACTCCCACGAAAGACTTTTACTTGAATCTGATACAGTAGGATCACAAGATGGTGGTGGAGGATTATTCGTAATTGAAGATAGTGTTACATGGTTTGAAATGGAAGATGATTTCCTTATTCTTGCAGAAGATGAATCAAGATTTTATACAGAAGATACTAGTGGAGAACGTGTTACCGCATATTCTAATGTAACTTCCACATATTCCACAGGAACTTATTCTCAATCAGGCACTACAGTAACAGGCGCGGGTACAGTATTTCCTAATGATTGTGTACGAGGAACACTTACACACCATGACGACAGTACTACTACAATAACTGGTTATACCAATGCTACAACAATTACAGTTGCAGATTCAAAAACAGTAAATGCAGGTAATACATATTCAATCGGTTATAATCAAGCATTATCAGCAGGTACAAATAGAATAGTTACGTTAGCCGCGGGTGGTACAGGAAATAGAACAATTACAGTAACCGAAGCCGGACATTATTTAAGAACAGGAGATAAAGTTAGAATTACGGGTTCTAATGCTAATCCTATTTTTAATGGGGTCTATCCTATTACTGTTTCAAATAATAGTACATACGTTTATACTTTGCCAGAGAACACAGCGGTAACTTCACCTCCTGGCGAGCTTAGATCAAGGCCTGTTGCTTCTCATTGGCTCGCCACAACAAATGCAGTTTCTATGGATATTACTCCAAGAGGAAACAATGCCATAATTGAAGTATCTGCAATAGCAATTGGAGCAATTCAATCTGTTGAAGTTTATGATTTCGGTGCAGGTTATTCTTCAGTTCCATCATTGTCCACTTCTGCGGGAGATAAGAATGCAGAACTTTCCGCACACTTAGGAGCTTATGCAACATATCCTGGATATTATACTTCTACAGAAGGATTACTTAGTGGTGTACCAAAACTTCAAGATAACAAATATTATCAAAACTTTTCTTATGTCTTAAAAACAGATTTTGATGTAAATGATTATCGTAGTTCTGTGAAAAAATTAATTCACCCATCAGGCTTAGTAATGTTTGGTGAGTTAGCCATAAGAAGTAAAGTTTCTGTTGAAATGTTTAATCAAGGTTTGAGTGGAAATGTTGATAGTTTAGGAACTATTGTACAGACTGGACCTAATAATGAAGGAAGAAAATATCATACTTTAGTTTTATCACAAAATGCATCTTCAATGAATGTTCAATTATCGAACACTTATTGGTCTAATGAAATAGAAATTTATACTAATAGACATCCTTGGCACACAATGGATGCAAGGGTTGAAATAGGTGATGAAGTAAACATTCTCTTAGAAGATTATGCGGAAGTTTCTTCTATAGCACGAACCAACTCTACAATGTATGTGGTTACAGAAACATTACATGGATTAGAAGCTGGTGATACAATAGAATTTTCTGGTGATGAATCAGATCAACGATTTAATAATGAGTATACTGTTACTACTGTACCAACTACAAACACATATACCATTACTCCATCTCCAGATACGGGGTCAGCAACATCTCAATCAATGTATGATGGAAATCTCTATGTTACTTTAGAAGATCAAACTACAGGTAATACAATTCTCTTAGAGGATGGTGATGATTTGATGATGGAGCCAACATCTTATTTGAAATCTAAAGTAATTTCTTATACAGATGTTTTCAGAACACAATCAACAAATTGGGATAATCCTTTTTCTGGAAATATTTTAAATGAAGATGGTTCAGATATTCAGTTGGAAAGAGGTGGAACTTATCTTTATCCAAGATTAGAATTCCCAGAAGCAGAGACAGGAACTATATCTATCGATGTAAGTTTCAATAGTGACATCCTTCTTGAAGATGATAATGGAACTTATGGATGGGGATATCTTTTACATGAAGAGTCAGCCGGTCAAGGAAACGGCCCACAAAGATATATCTCCCTTGAAGAAGATACACAAGGACCGGATCATCAATATGAAAGTATTCCTATTGTAGATACTCATGTAATTGAAACATGGTATAATTCAGCTAGAAATCATTTAATTTCTGAAGATGGTCTTTCAACATTCATAATGGAAGATGAATCGTTATTGGCTTTAGATACCATAAATGTTACAGAAGATAATAGATTTTGTAGACACATTGAATTATTTGCACATTATAATCATATCACTACAGAAGATGGTCAATATTTAATTAATGAAGACAGTACAGGTCCTGGAACTGCTAACAACTATTTCCTAGTAGAAAATGAATATGGTTTAAATAAAAATTCTTCCCATGATGTAATATTCAATCTTGTAGAAACTACTAATTGGCATATAAGAGGAGAAGACACATCTCATCTCGTATATGAAGATGGTAATAGAATGTTATCTGAAGAGGGGTACGTTAAATACCCCGATGCCCGTGAAATAGAATTAGGTTCATACGATTCTCTTGGATATCATCTCCGAATGGAAAATGAGGACTATCTTGAATATGAAGACGGAACTTTTGGAATACTAGAAGAAAGTCTATTCAAAATTGAAAAGAAGGAAATAGAATTTACAAATGATGTTCAACTAGGACATTGGCATCTTATAACTGAAGCTGATGAATTTGTTTTAAATGAAGATGGATCGAATAGAATACTTATTGAAAAACCAAATATAGATGCTAGTAATGATGCATGGGAAAAAGAATATCAAATTTATGATACTACTGGAAATCATTTATTAATAGAAGAACAAAACACTACTCTTGTAACTTATACTGTAACTGTTTCGGCTTCTAAATTTGTTATAGATGGTGTAAGTCAGAAAGTACTTGCACTAGAAGGTGGTAGAACTTATAAGTTTGATGTTAGTGATGGTTCAGTAGCTACTCATATACTTAGATTTTCCTTAACTGAAGATGGAAGCCATAATAGTGGAACAACATATAGTGAAGGTGTAACAGTAAGTGGTACTCCTGGCCAAGCGGGAGCTTATGTTCAAATAGAATTAGCTGATGAATCAAAAGACCTTTATTATTATTGTACCGCTCATGCAGATATGGGATCATACGCAAGGGTAACTGAACATATTGGAATGTTTATCTTTGAAGATGATACACGATTAGTTTTAGATACTCAACCAAATAAAACTCCAGATATCACTAAACATTATGTTACTGAAGAAGCACCAAGTGATATGCAGAAGTGGACACCACACAACCACAAAAATGATTCTATTCAAACTTGGAAAGATATTGTTGTTACTAGAACTTATGGTATGCAACCATTTAGACCACATTATGTTACAAATTGGCCTGACGCGAATTTATCTTATGTAAATGAAAAGTTTACACAAGAAGATGATTCAGGTTTAATATTATTAGAACATCCTGTAACAAATCAAGATTATCTAATTTCTGAGGATTATCCTGAAGCACTTCAAGATATGTTTAATCTTAATAGAGAGATTTTAGATAATGTTTTATTAGAAGTACAAACTTTAGGTACTGTTGATGGTAATGCATTTGATTTTATTCAATTAGAAGAAAATACTAACACCGGACAAGGTAAAGGACCGGCTCGATTATTACACGAAACTTCTAGACCTAAAGAAGATGGTTATGGAGCAGAAAATACTTTACATCAAGCTTGGACTGTTCTTCCAGCATATCAATATAGTAGAATATTAACACGATTACAAGGTACAGTTACTATTGCAGATGGTGCTGTAGCCGTAAGTGGATCTGGTACAGGATTTACCACTCAACTTAGTGTGGGAGAAGAATTTCAAACCGCAAATGAAAATATTATAAATGAAGATACTGGTGGGGGTATATTACTAGAAACTGATGAACGAATAGAACATGAAGAAATGAGAATAATGCATGTACAAAGTTTACAACTTGCTTCAGATTTACTAGGATCAAAAATCCAAGATTTTACATGGTATATAACTACTGAAGACACTACTATTTCTGCACATGGAACTCATGCAGGAGTAATAGGAGAATATGGAATATGGAATACTGAAAATGAAAGTTTTTGGCTTTTGACTGCAGATACTAATGCGGAATCTGGACTAGGTACAGAAACGGGTACCGCCGGTTATCCTGGTGGTATTGAAAGAGAGGCCCCTGAATGGGAAAACAACAATATGCTTTGGGAAGATGGAACAATGCAATTAATTACTGAACCCCAACAATTTATTGTAAAAACTATTACTAACGATACATCTTTGACAGTTACAAGAATACCTATGCCGGGAGGCGTATCTGATTCGGTATATCAATTGTAATTTTAAAAAAGATATAAATATAACAATGAGGAATCATTGAATTTTTAACTAATCTATACAATTTTATGGAGGATAAAACAAATGCCTGCTATAGTAACCAATAAATTCAGGATTCACAACGCCAAACAGTTTGTTGAAGCTTTTGATGAAGTCACTGCAACTTCTGGCGCTGCGATTACTGATACTAACGGTGTACTTAATACTAATATGTACTTGTTTATTGGTAAAGTAACCGCGTGGGCCGATGACACAGCACCGCCCACACCTACTGATTCTGTTTCCAATACAGTCTACAATCACTGGAGAGATATGATTGCAGCTAAGAAAATTGGATCAACAGATGTCAGCCACGTATGTCCACGTTATAATTGGACTACAGGATCTAATTATTTTGCATATACTCATGCAAATAACGCCTTGTTTGATCAACAGTATTATATAATGACTGATGATTACAACGTATACAAATGTCTCGCCAATAACAACTCTGGTGGAACATCGACAACCAAACCTACTGGAACAGGAACAACCATTATCACAACAGCTGATAGTTATAAGTGGAAGTTCATGTATCAGATCTCAGCCGCAAGAGCACTTAAGTTTGTAACACCTAGTTACATTCCTACTCAAAGAGTAAGGAAAGCAAACAATGCAATTGCGAATACTACCGATTCATCTTTTCAGTATGATGTTGAAATTGCAGCAAATACTTCAGGTAATGGTGCAATCGAAGTTATGCACGTAACTACTGGAGGAAGTGCATACACATTCGAGACTGGAACAGTTCAATCAGGACATACAGAAACTACAACTACTTGTAAGATTACTGGTTCAGGTTTAGCAACAGACTCGATTGTAAATAACGACATCTATTTTACTTCTGATTCAGGAAGTGGTGTTACTGGTAAAGGTGGAACAATCACCGATTTTCAATCTGGTTCTAAAGTAGTAACTTGGACACCTGCATTAGCAAGTGCCAACGTTCCCGCAGATGGTGATGGTTATTCTATCGGACCTAAAGTTGTAATCACTGGTGATGGACATGGAGCAAATGCTCGTTCAACAAACACCGCATCTGGTGTAATCGGTGATATTGTAGTGGTCGCAGGTGGAAATAACTATGGTAATGCCGTAGCTACAATTCACACAAACGCTGGTTCTTCTGGAGCAATTACTCCAATTATCGGTCCAAGAGGTGGACATGGTGATGACGCAATTGAAGAACTTGGTGGTTTCTTTGTGATGGTTAATAGTCGATTAGAATATGGGGAATCTGGAAATTTTACTACAAACAACGATTTCCGTAAAATCGGTCTTTTGGCTCAACCATTATATGCTAATGGAGATGTTGCAACTGCATCATCTGCAGATCAATGTGTAACTGTAACTGTCCAATCTTGGAACAGTACAGCATTTGCAGAAGATGAACTTGTAACTGGATCACAATCTGGTGCAACTGGTAAAGTTGTTGATTTCAAGAATAATACAACCTTGAGGTTAATTGATGTCGCAATGGGTACATCAACCACTACAGGCTATGACAGTATCGCAGGTTCATTTAGAACTAACGAGACTATTACAGGAGCCGGTGGAGCATCAGCAAACACTAATGGTGTAGTTGGTGGTGATTTTGAGAAGTTCTCAGGAGATGTTCTCTACATAGAGAATCGTTCACCAGTAACAAGAGCGGATGACCAAATAGAGGATGTTAAGTTAATTATTGAATTCTAATCATTTTATACTAGAGGATAGATTGAATGCCACTTTCTACAAATTTCAATGTTACGCCGTATTATGATGATTATGACGAGTCTAAAAATTATTATCGTATATTGTTTAGGCCTGGATATGCAGTTCAGGCTAGAGAAGTAACACAATTACAGACCATACTTCAGAAACAAATCGAAAGGTATGGTCAACATATGTTCAAGGAAGGAAGTAAGGTCCTTGGCGGTGAAGTAACATTAGATACAGATGTTAAATCTCTGAAATTAGAGACACAAGAATCGGGTGTTAATATTAATGCCGCTTCTTTTGTTGGAACTACTGTTGTGGGTGCAACATCTAATGCACGAGCACGTGTTGTAGCTTCGCAGGCGGCTACTTCAAGTACTCAACCTACTCTAATGTTTCATTACTTGTCAGGTGATACTTTCGATGATGGGGAAACTGTTGCAGCAGGCGCTGTACAAGCAACTACTGTTAGTGCTGCCGGAGCATCAGGTATTACCGGCTCAACCGGTAATGGTTCAGTTGTTAGTTGTGATACAGGCGTATTTTATGTCGGTGGCTTCTTTCTATTTACTCCCGCAAATACTATAGTTATGGATGCCTATTCCGAAACTCCTTCTGGACGTGTCGGTTTAGAAATTACAGAATCAACTCAAACAAGTGATGATGATGGTACTCTACTTGATCCCGCTTCAGGGACTTATAATTTTGCAGCCCCGGGCGCAGCTAGATATAAAATTGAATTAGCATTAAAAAGCAAAGCTTTAACTTCTACTGATCCTGTCTTACAACTCGCAGATGAAAACTTTATTCAATTATTAAAAGTTGTAAGTGGTATTAAGAAGGAAGAAGTCAAGTACCCAATGTATGGGGAACTTGAAAAGACTCTTGCACGTAGAACTCATGATGAGTCAGGTGATTATACTGTCACTCCATTTAATTTAGATCTAAAAATTCATAGAGGTATATCTGGAACAACAGACGCTTCTGGCGTTGATGGTACTACTGTACATGGTAACAATACACTATTCTTAACTGAATTAGATGTAGGAGATCAGATTTATCTTGGATCAAATACTACCACATCAACTATTACCGCAATCGCAAACAATACAAGATTAACAGTACAAACAACTCTTCCCACAAATACAGGTGGAGCAATAATCTATAATGAGTCTGAAATATCTGCGGGATTAGATGCAGGTAAGGCTTATGTAAAGGGTTATGAATATGAAAGTATTGAAACAAATTATCTTGATGTAGATAAGGGTCGAGATACCGAAACAACTACTAATTACAGTATGACTTCAGAAGTAGGAAATTATATTGTAGTTGACACCGCTAGTAGTTTGTTTGATGTGGGTGCTTCTGAAGTATGTCAAATGCACTCAGTAAAATTTGATTCAATTAATTTAACTAATAATACCACATATCTGGCAACTCAAGTTGGTACTGCAAGAGTTCGTAGTATGGATTGGGATAACGCCTCTGGAAATACTGACAATGCAGACACAAACCACTCTAATTACAGACTATATCTTTGGGATGTTAATACTTCAAATAATATTACTGGTACAGTTGATCAACAATGTGCAAATACAAGACTTATAAAATTAGACGCAGATAGTACTTCTTATATAGATGGTGCATATACAGGAACAACTATTACAGTTAACACAACTAGTGGAATTGATACTACAAGTGATACTAGAGTTGTTGATGACTATTATTCAGTAGTTAATTATATTGATGGTGAGGCATCTACTTCTGGTATGAGTGCCGGAGAAAATATCTTAAACGAAGATAATTCTACTGTATTACTTGAGGATTCGGGACATTATGTTGTTGCTAATACAGTATTCTCACAACAGACTCAAGCCAACACTACTTACGAAATAGATTTTAAAATCAAAGATGTAGAGAGTATAGTTACTGCGACATTAGCCGCGCCTCCAACAATTAATACACATGCGGATATTTCTGATCCAGGAAAATATAATAGTAGTTCTTCAGGTAATACTATTATATCCAATACAGATAAAAATACTCTTGTCTTTCCACTACCACAGAGCCCAGTTAAAGAAACTAATGCAGGTGGTAACACAGTAAGTTATAGTTTTAAGAAAGTTGAAAAAGCATTATCTTCTACTTCTACAGGAAAATTAACAATTACATTATCCAATCCTAACTATCGATTTATGCCACAAAGTGGTACTTTAGGTACAACAAGTGCAAGAGAAAATTTCATAGTAGTTGTTAAAACGAATGCAAGTTCAGCTCAAACATTTATTAATGCAGTTTCTTCTACTGCAACATTACCAAGTGCATCAGCAACCGAAGCAAGAGTAATGGGCGTTGGAAACTATCTTGATTTGGGAGCAGTTAATAATTTAGGTGCATCAGTTAGACCAGTTGTTATTAATGGTAGTAGACAGACAGTTGACATATATTGTAATACCAATGCAACTTTTGTAGCAGATGTTATCTACACAGTAGAAAGTTCTTCAGTTAAGAAAGAGCCGGGACCTCGTACAAAAACATTAGTTTCAGGAAATGGATCACATATCGTAGCAACTACGGGATCACCCGCAGTACCTACTGATTCTGTGGCCGGTGGTCAATTCTATTTCCAAACTCCAAATCAAACTGCAACATCAACAGATTCTATTCCTGTTTCAGACGCATTTAATTTGGTTAAAGTTGTGGATTCAGGCCAACCATTTATTCATGTTACAACTGCAATGATGACCGCAACCGCTAATAACATTACAGATAGGTATACATTCGAATCTGGACAAAAAGATAACTTTTATGATCACGCAACTATTAAGTTAAAGCCTGGACAGCCCGGACCGTCTGGAAAAATTATGGTTGTAGTTGATTACTTTGATTGGGATGGTGGAGAAGGTTATCACTCTGTAGATTCTTATCCAACTTCAGGTTCTTATAATAGAGTAGATGCAGCAAGTACTTTAACTTTTAGTTATTCAGTAATTCCTGACTATACTTCTCCAACAACAGGAGAAACAGTAAATTTAAGAGATTGTATTGATTTGCGTCCACGAAGAGAAAATGGAACAAATCTTATGTCGGCTACCCTAGCAATTGAGGGTATTCCAACACCAGACCCAGATGGTACAATTACTTCAACTTTCAGTTATTATTTGTCAAGGGTAGATAAGATAGCACTTACTAAAGATAGAAAATTCAAAGTGTTAAGGGGTGAATCGGGACTTGATCCAATTGCACCTCCAGATGATGAAGATTCAATGACATTATATTCATTGACTATTCCCGCATATACTTTTGCTCTCACAGATATTACTACAAGATATATTGATAATAAACGATTTACCATGAGAGATATTGGTAAAATAGAAAAGAGAGTTGAAAGAATAGAATACTATACTGCATTGTCTATATTAGAAAAAGAAACATCCGCAAGAGAATTTTCTACTGGCGCCGCTAAAGATTCATTATTCAATCCAACAGGAACTGCATTCAAGAGTGGTATATTAGTTGATTCTTTTAATGGTCATGCGGTAGGTGATGTGATGACTGATGATTATAATGTTTCAGTAGAATATGCCAAGAAAGAAATGAGGCCAGGATTCTATTATGATAATCACAGATTTACATATAGTTTAGGATATAGTAATAACGTAACAAAGACTGGTGAACTAGTTACCTTACCTTATACTGATACAGATTTTATAAAGCAACCACTTTCAAGTACGACACAATCCTTAAATCCATTTAACATTACAAATTGGATAGGTCATGTAAAAACATATCCTGCTTCTGATACTTGGTTTTCTCAAGGAGCTCGACCAGATGTTACAACTAACTTAGAAGGTCAGAATGATAATTGGTCATTAAGCCCATCTACTGGTAGAACAGGATTTGGTTCTCAATATAATGATTGGAGTACAAATTGGAGTGGAACACAAAAGACTGAACAACCACAAGCAGGTGTAGATAAGATTGGTAAAACAGCAAAAGCAAAAAGAAGTACAACAGAAATGACCAATTCAAAATCAAGAATTGGTATTAGTGCAAATACTCCACCTGAATCTGTTCTCAAAACAATAGGTAATAAAGTTATTGATACAACAGTTGTTCCTTATGTAAGGGGCCAAACAGTATTCTTTACAGCAACAGGATTAAAACCACTAACTAATGTTTATGTATTTTTTAGTGAAACTGATGTGTCTTCAAATATAAGACCAGCAAGTAAATTAGCTCTTATATCTGTTAATGGTACATTTTCTGTAGGGGAAACACTTAAAGATGGTGCAAACAACTATGGTACAATTATGTTAGCTTCCAATACAACTAACAATACTGCCACAGTCTTTATTTCTAATATAACTGGAAATGTAGCTTCTACAGATAGTGCACCTTATGGTTCAGCCAATTCTCTTCCAGAAGGAAAACGAGAATCTTTTGGTACAGGAACTATTGGAGATGCAACTCACGTATTTACTGTAGCAAATACTGTAGAAGGATTAACAAGTACAGCAACAGCAAACGTTTCTACAAGAACTCATTATGCAGTTGGTGTAGCTAATGGTATTATGCAGAGTGATGATACTGGATCAGTTGCAGGAGAATTCCATCTTCCAGATGCTACTTGGAGATCAGGTAATAAACTTCTTAGAATTACAGATCAGTCTCTTAATAATGTTGATGCTACAACTACAGCTTCAGAATCAACTTTTATGACAAAAGGTATTTTACAAAGCCGTGAACAATTATTGATTTCAACAAGAGAGACAATAAATCAAAGAGAACTTCCTAATGATACAGCAATTGTTAGAGATACTACATCTCGTTCAACAGAAAAATCAAATTGGATTAATCCAATGTGCCAAACATTCCATGTTGATCCAAATGCATTTCCGAAAGGATTATTCTTAAGAAATGTTACTTTGAACTTTTATTCAAAAGATACTAAAGTTCCAATTAAGGTACAAGTAAGACCTGTTGTTAATGGTTTTCCAAGTGCATCTAAGGTAGTACCATTTAGTGAAGTTTTGTTGAATCCAGATAAAGTACAAGTTTCAACTACAGCAAACGCATCAGTAGCAAATACAACCTCAAGAACAACATTTACTTTTGATTCTCCTGTTTATTTGACTCCTGATGAGTACGCATTAGTTATTACATCAAATAGTACAGACTATAAATTACACATGGCAGAGGAAGGTAAAACTTCTACGGGGTCTATTGCAAAAATATCTAAACCTTCATTTGTTGGTTCATTCTTTAAACCACAAAACGCCGGAGTTTGGGAAGCTGATCCAAATAAGTACATAATGTTTAATATGCAAAGAGCAGATTTTGATATAGGTGGTGGTAGTAGTAATAACTTTGCAAAATTTATTACTTATGCAAACTCTGCCACAAGTAATACTGCAAACGTAATGGCAGATATAATTAAAATTGGAACTTCTACAATAGATTTTAGTGATACTGAAATTCAATGGAAGTATGCAGCATCTAATGGAACATTTACATTAGCTGATGGTACTGAAGGTTCTGCTTCTTATGTGAAATTTAGTCCAGATCAGAACTATGAATTAACAGATAGAAAAAGAGTACAGGCATATACTAATGGAACGTTCAGAATTAGAGCTGAAATGAAATCAGCTAATTCTCATGTTTCTCCTGTTATAGACCTTGATCGTTTGAATTTAATTTCTGTTGAAAACAATATTGATAATGCCGGACTTTCAAATTCAGACTTTTCAATAACAACAAAAGGTTCAGGTTATGTGAATGTAATGTCATCCTCATATACTGCAACTATAACAAGTGGTGGAACTACTAATACCGCAACTGCAAATGTTCATGTCGAATTAACAATGAATGTTAATTCAAATTCTACCACAATATCAAGTGGAAATGGTGGATATACTGTTGACAGTAGTAATCCAGGCGCATTCGTTGTTGGTGAAGCAGTAATGTGTAACGTAGCTTCTGATGTGAATGCAAATAATAGTGGAGTATATGGAATAGTTTCAGCTGTTACTCACTTGGATGGAGATGTTACAAAGAACGTTTCTTCAGTTACCATAAAAACAAATGCAAATAACAAAACTGTCGCTACTTCTGGAGCCGGAGCATTTCAAAATGGTTGTCTAATATGGGCAAATCCAAACGCACAAACAAATTCAGTATCAGGCGCCGCAGGAAGTAATACTAAGATGACAGTCTTAGTTGCTAATGGATATGTTTCTAATGTTGTGGTAGTTGATTCTGGATCGGGATATACTACCAATCCAACAGTTTCAATTTCAACAGTTAGTGGAGCCGGTTCAATTAATGCAGCAGTACAATGTACTGGAGAAGAAAAGAATAGTGGAGGCCCAATTGCAGCGAAATATATATCAAGAAGGGTTACACTTAAAGATGGATTTGATGCATCAGACTTAAAAGTTATTCTAAATGCATACAAACCATTAGGTACTGATGTTCATGTATATTATAAAGTTAAGAACGGAGATGATCCAGATGATTTTGATGTTAAGGATTATACATTGATGACTCAAGAAACTTCATCTGGAACAATTTCTAAGGGTAAAGAAGATATTCAAGAGTTTATCTTTAAATCTCCAAATGAAACTACAGCATATTCATCGAACAATGTACGATATGAAACTTTTAAAATATTTGCAATTAAGATAGCATTGGTTGCAGATACAACTTATGATATGCCAAGAGTAAAGGACATGCGAGCAATCGCATTAGATTAATATGGGTAGCGTACAAACAGATGATCCAAGATTCATAAGAGATACACATTCTAAGGCATTATTAAATACAGATTACAATGCTTTACAACAACATAGAAGAGAAAAGTTGTATTTTCAGAAGCAACAAAATGATATAAATATACTAAGAGGTCAAGTCGAAGAACTTAGTACAATTAGAGTAGAAATGCTAGAGATTAAAACTCTTCTTAAAAATATTATCAATAAGTAATAGGAGCTATAAACCATGACTGCCAATGTCGCCTTAACAGATACCTTTGACCAATGGAGAGTCAAGACTAATGAGGTTGTGGTAATGACACAAACTGATGGGATGTCGAATTTCATCAAGATTTTGGACACCACAAATTCAACAAGTAACACTACTGGCTCGATTATCACCGCAGGAGGTATTGGTATCGCCAAATCGGCAGTGATAGGAGAACATCTACGAGTACACGGAAATGTTATTACTGATGGAGATACCACGATAAGTGGTAATCTAGTTTTTGGAGATGCTGCCACAGATCAAGTAACATTTTCAGCAGATATAAATTCTAGTTTAATTCCAAATGCCAATCTTACCTTTAATGTAGGTAATACTACAATGTTATGGGCAAATACTTGGACAGGGCATTTAGGAGTAACACAAAAATCAGATTCAGGAAAACCCGCCGTTTCAGTTACTTCAACAGATACGGATCAAATTGCAGTAGATATTACTGCCAGTCAAGTAGATGCAGATGTTCTTAATATGACAGCAGATTCTGTAACTACAGCAAAAGCCATTGATATTTCAGCTGATGCACTTACTACTGGTTCTGCACTTTATATCGATTCTAATTCTGGTGATACTGGTACAAGAAGTATAGCAACAATTATTCAAAATCATACATCTGCTACTGGTGCAACTGCACTTACAGTACAAGCAGATGCTGGAAGAGGTGTATTTATTAATACAGATCTAGCAGCAGGTGGATATGCACTTCAAATAGATTCAGAACAAACTACAACAAATGCTGTAAATATCACTTCAGCCGGAACTTCTGGAACAATGTTAGAAGTTGTTCATTCAGGAGTGTTGACAGGAAAAGTCTTTGACATTACTGCAGATTCGGCAACTACTGGTACTGGTATTAATATGTCAATGGACGGACTCACTACAGGTACGGCTCTAGCAATTGATTCAAATTCTTCTGATACAGGAACAAGAAGTTTAGTAACAATCCATAATAATCACGCCTCAGCAACCGCCGCTACTCCACTTGTAGTAACACAAGATTCTACGAATTGTGTAGCAAAATTTGTTGGAACATCAACGATAGTTGTTCCAGTTGGAACAACTTCCAATAGAGGTCCTGCTGTACAAGGTGGAATAAGATATAATACTACAACAAGTGGTTTTGAAGGATATAGTGGATCAACATGGGCAGGACTTGGTGGACTTATTGATGTTGACCAAGATACTAAAATCATTGCAGAAACATCTGCGGGAGCAGATAACGATGATTTAGATTTCTATACTGCCGGTACACAAAGAATGAAGATAGATCAAGCCGGAGTTGTTACTGTTGGAGTAGATGACACAGGATACGATGTTAAATTCTTTGGCGACACAGCAAGTAGATATTGGATGTGGGACACTTCAGCAGATGGTGTAGTACAATATGGAACATTAACTGTTGGAGTAGATGATACAGGGTTCGATGTAAAGCTTTTTGGTGACACTGCTAGTAAATATTGGCTTTGGGATACTTCAGCAGATGGTGTAGTTCTAGTTGGAACTCATACCCAAACTGGTAATATGCAACTTACAGGAACTTTAACTGTTGGTGTAGATGACACCGGCCACGATGTAAAGTTTTTTGGTGCAACTGCTAGTAAATATTGTGAATGGGATGAAAGTGCAGATACTTTGACCATCGCAGGAACACTTACTGAAACTTCTAGTAGAGAAATGAAAACTAATATTGAACCTCTTGAAAATATACTTCCCGCAGTTCTACAAATGCAAGGAGTAAAATTTGATTGGAAAGAAGGTACAAAAGATAATTATGGATTCATTGCAGAAGAAGTAGCCGAAGTATTTCCTCATTTGGTAACTCATGATGAAGATGGAGAAGTACATGGAGTTCAATATACTAAAATGACAGCAGTTCTTCTTGAAGCAATTAAAGAACAACAAAAACAGATAGATGAACTAAAAGCAAAATTGAATTAATATATTATGGTCTTAAATGACAAATACCCACAGAGAAGTAATATTAGACAGTATAGAGTGCTCTGCTCTTAAAGAAATAATTTTAGATAATGAAACTTCTGTTAAAGAGTTAGGACCTGATGTCTATGGAGGACGAGCTGGTAACAATGCTTTAACAGGACGTTATTCAGTCTTTAATTGGTTGAACAATTTAAAATTCAGAAAAATTCTCCTTCCAAAACTCAAAAATTTCTTCAAAAAATTAAACTATACATCTCCCATAATAGTACAATGTTGGGCTAATACCTTTAGATTGGGTGAAGGTATTATGATACATGATCATGATCCATTAGTTACAAGTGCAAATATTTTTATTTGTGGTGATCCTAAAATTGGAACAAATTTTGTAGTGGATGGAAAACACCAAAATGTAGCAAATAAAGAAGGAGAAATTACTATTTTTGATGGAACTACTTTACACTATGTTGATCCCAATCCCACAAATGATGTTCGTATTTCTGTAGCAATGGACATATATTTAAATGGAGAACTCCCACCTGATTTAGAAAATAAAAACAGATATTACACAATAACTCTTTGATATAAATAGTATAGATAACTATATAACTATACCATTATTAAGGAGATATTGTGGCTCTCACCCTTCAAAAACAAACTGTAAACATTGCACTAGATCAAGGATGCACGTTTGAAAAAGTAATTACTGCACAGAATTCGGTAAGCCAGAATGTTACGATTTCTACTGGTACTTGCGCCGCTAAGATGCGTAAATCTTACTATTCATCAAATAATATTACTACTTTAACTACTGCAGTTGCGGGGTCAAACTGTACTATTTCCTTGTCTGCAACTCAAACCGCAGCACTATCTCCAGGTAACTATGTTTACGATGTTGAATATACACAATCAGGTGGTACAATAGTAGAAAGAGTAGCAGAGGGTATTATAACAGTATATGGGGAGGCAACGAAATGACACAACCCACTACAAGAGCAACTTTTAAGGATTATTGTAAAAGGAAATTAGGGTGGCCTGTTGTAGAATTAAATTTAGATGATGATCAAGTAGAAGATTGTATCGATGATTCACTTCAATTCTATCAAGAATATCATTTTGATGCAACAGAAAATGTATATTTAAAACATCAAGTATCAGGATCAACTCTTAAATTAGCCAGTGCTCCTACGGGAACTTTTACTGCCGGTGAAAAAATTACTGGAGGTTCAAGTGGAGTACAAGCAACAGTACATGAATATCATAGTGCGAATACTACATTAAGATATAAAGACCCAGAGGTTAAAACTGGGGGAGATGGAAATACTTATTACGCAAATACTACTACTACTTTTTCGACTAATGAAACTATTACAGGTGATTCTAGTTCAGCAACCGCAACAACTCATTCTTCCACAGCAACAGCAATAGGGGATTACGATAACAAATATATAGCAATTGCTGAAGCAATTATTGGAGTTCGAAGGATTGTTCCTTTCTATGATAATTCTAGATCCAATTCTATGTTTTCTTCTAAGTATCAATTTGCATTAGCTGAAATGCATCAAATAGGAACAGGCTTGGTAAATTTTGAAATAGCTCAAGAACATTTAATGTTGATTAATGAAATGTTTACGGGTAATCCAATGTTTAGATTTAATCGACACATGGATCGATTATATCTTGATATTAATTGGGGTGGAGATGTAGATATAGATGATTGGATCATTGTTGAATGTGATAGAATTATTGATCCTGCTACATATTCTGATATCTGGAGTGATATGTTTCTTAAGAGATATAATACAGCATTAATGAAGAAGCAATGGGGTCAGAATCTTATTAAGTTTGAGGGAATGCAATTACCTGGAGGAGTAACGATGAATGGTAGACAAATGTATGATGATGCTCAAACAGAATTGACAGAAATTTCAGAACAAATGTCATTAAGATATGAATTACCAGTAGATCATCTAATAGGATAATAAATGGCAACAAATCCATATTTCAATCTTCATGGAACTAATACTCCAGAACAAAGATTGATCGAAAATTTAATAATAGAATCCATAAAAACTTATGGAACAGATGTATATTATTGTCCAAGAACACTAAACGATGAAGATACTTTGATGGGCGAAGATAATACATCATCTTATAATAGTGCCCATACGATTGAAATGTATATTAAATCTGTAGATGGATTTGAGGGTGAGGGTGATTTTATTTCGAAATTTGGACTACAAATAAAAGATCAAATTACATTTACTGTCGCTAAACGTAGATGGGCAGAGTTGAATGTTCAAGGTGAAGGTAGAGCAGAATCACCGGCTGAAGGAGATTTAATTTATTTTCCTATGACTTCAGCATTATTCCAAGTAATGTTTATAGAAGATGAAGCTGTATTTTATCAAACCGGTGGATTACAGACTTATGATCTTTTATGTGAATTGTTCTATTATTCAGATCAAAATCTCAATACAGGTATTGAAGCAATAGATAAAGTTGAAAGAGAACAATCTTATTCTATTGAGTTTACATTAAATACTGGAAGTGGTAATTATACTATTGGTGAAACAGTTTATCAGGGTGCATCATTAGGAGCAGCTACAGTTAAGGGAGAAGTTGCTAAATGGGTTGCAGCAGATAAAAAATTAACACTTATGAACATGACAGGAAACTTTTCTGGAACGGTGAACATTATTGGAGATAGTTCTAGTGCATCATATTCAATTACTTCTTTTGATGCTCAAGTAAATGCAGCAGATACACAAGCAGTTCAAACTAATCAAGAAATAGAAGCTGCAGCGGATGCTATTATTGATTTCACCGAAGGTAATCCGTTTGGGAGTTTATAATGTTAGGTACTACTTATTATCATGAAACCATTAGAAAATATGTAGCAGTTTTTGGAACTCTTTTTAATGATATCAACATTCAAAGAAGAAATTCTGCGGGTGTGATAACAGAACAAGTTAAAGTTCCTATTGCATACGAAGCTAGAGATAAATTGATTCTTAGAACGAGAGCGGGAGTAGCAGATGGTAGTGTTGCTGCAACTCTTCCAAGAATGGGTTTTGTTATGAATGGAATTACTTATGATGGAACTAGAAAATTAAATACAGTAGGACAAGTATTTGCAGCTAATACCGCATCATCAAGCAATCTTTTAAAACAATATAATCCTGTACCTTATAATTTTGATTTTGTTTTGACTGCAATGGTAGATAATGCAGAAGACGGAGCACAAATATTTGAACAGATCGTTCCCTTCTTTACACCAGAGTTTACAGTTAGTGTGACTTTAATTGCCGATATGAATATTAAACCTGATATTGCTATAGTATTAAATTCAACTTCTACAGAAGATTCTTATGAGGGTGAACTTACTGTAAGGAGAGAAATTATATGGGGATTTAATTTTGTAATGAAAGGTTATATCTATCCAGATATTAAATCGGGAACAGTCACCAAAGAAGTGATAGTGAATCTCAGAACTCCTGCAGATGAAGCAGAAGTACCAGAATATATTATACTAGAAGATAGTACAGATTTTACAACAAATTATTTATTATTAGACGCTGATGCAGGATCACCAACCGCAACGGGTAATATGAAATTCATAACAGAAACTAGTTCAACATCTTCCGGCGCAGCAGGAATTAAATCAAGAGTTACAGTCTCACCAGGTCCAGGTGATGTTACTGCAAATGATGATTTTGGTTATACTCAAACAGAAGAATATTTTAATGATAATATTGATACGAATTTGACAACCGGATTGGATGTAACTCTTTAGTATGTGGGTTCGGTGCTTCTTAATCTGTTGTTTCATTTTTATTGGAACTATGAGTGTTGCTACTGGGCCGCCAAACACTCAAAAAATAATACATGATACTTATCAATCTCATGGTAAAACAGAAAGTTATAGGACTGAAGATATTTTGTTGTTATTTAAATCGTGTTATGAAACCATTTATTTTTTAGGTAATACAAAATATAAACGAAGTAAAAGAGAATTACAAGAGGAAGAAGTATCTAAACAATGTTTTTGTATATGTGATAAAATTAGATCTATGTATAAACCTAGTGAATTTTTAGATAGGCCTCCTATAGAAATACATAATATTATTAAACCATTGACCGCTGAATGTAATCTTGAATTTGTACATAATGAGGAAAAATGACACAAGATACACGTATAGACGAAATATTAGAAATTACAAGTTTAGTACCTACTGCTGAACTTAAACCTGAACCTCCTGCCAGAATTAAACCTAAGACTGATGGTAAGGATGATGACATTGATTATAATTATGCCCGTGAAAATTACTACAATTTAATTGAACGAAATCAAGATGCAATAGAAGAGATGTTAGAGATTGCTAAACAATCTGAACATCCACGTGCTTTTGAAGTAGTGGGTCAATTAATTAAATCTGGCTTGGATGCCAATAAAGAGTTAATGACTTTACATAAAACCAAAAAAGAATTAAGTATAGAAAAAGGTAATTCAACTACAAATGTTAATAATGCAGTATTTGTTGGTTCTACAGCCGAATTACAAAAACTCTTAAAGGCAAAACGTGGCGAGTGAAAATTATTTAGGAAATCCAAATTTAAAAAATGTTGGTCAAGCTATAGATTGGACAGAAGAATCTTTAGCTGAATATATGAAATGTAAAGAAGATACTGAATATTTCATCAAGAGTCATGTTCAAATTGTTCATGTAGATCATGGTTTAGTTCCATTTGAATTATATGATTATCAAAGAGACATGGTCAAAAAATTTACAGATAATCGTTTTGTTATTTGTAAAATGCCAAGACAGACCGGTAAGTCAACCACTATCATAGCTTTTCTTCTTCATTATATTTTATTTAATGAGAGTGTTAATGTTGCAATTCTAGCCAATAAAGGTGCAGTAGCAAGAGAACTTCTTTCAAGATTACAACTTGCATACGAACATTTACCTAAATGGCTACAACAAGGAGTAGTTGTATGGAATAAAGGTAATATTGAAATAGAAAATGGTAGTAAAGTAATCGCCGCAGCAACTTCTTCTAGTGCCGTTCGTGGTAGTTCCTTTAACGTTATTTTCTTAGATGAGTTTGCACACGTTCCTCAAAACATTGCTGAGTCTTTTTTCACTTCAGTTTATCCTACTATTTCTTCTGGTGAATCCACAAAAGTTTTAATTGTTTCTACACCTTTAGGTCTTAATATGTTCTATAAGATGTGGATAGAAGCAGAAGAGGGCAGAAGTGATTATGTGCCAATCGAAGTACATTGGTCTGAAATGCCCGGTAGAGATGAGAAGTGGAAAGCTGAAACAATACGTAATACTTCTGAAGTACAGTTTACACAAGAGTTTGAATGTGAGTTTGTTGGTTCTACATATACATTAATTTCTCCTTCTAAACTAAGATCAATGGTATTTAAAACTCCATTACATGTTAATAATAATTTATCTGTATATTCTGAGCCTATTAAGAATCATACATACGCATTGGTTGCAGATACTTCACAGGGTAAGGGTGTAGATTATTCTGCTTTTTCAGTATTTGATGTTTCTCAAATGCCATATACCCAAGTGGCTGTATTTAGAGATAATACAATTTCACCATTATTATATCCTAATGTACTATATAATGTGGGAAACAAATATAATATGGCTCATGTTTTAATTGAAGTAAATGATATTGGATCACAAGTTGCAGATACCTTACATTATGATTTAGAATATGAGAATATAATGATTGTTACTATGAGAGGTAGAGCAGGTCAACAGATAGGTGGAGGATTTGCAAAGAATATACAATTAGGATTAAGAACAAGTAAACAGATTAAGAGAATTGGTTGTGCAGCATTAAAAGATTTAATTGAACAAGATCAATTAATTATTCCTGATTTTGAATCAATTAAAGAACTTACTACTTTTGCATTACAGAATAATACATATCAAGCAGAAGAGGGAGCACATGATGATATTGCAATGACTCTAGTAATATTTGCTTGGTTGGTTCAACAAAGATATTTTAAGGAATTAACAAATATGGATATAAGAAAGAAAATGTGGGAAGAACAAATGGAAACTTTAGAACAAGATATGTTACCTTTTGGTCTTATAGATGATGGTAGGGAAGCTGAAACAATTATTGATGATTCAGGTCAAACTTGGGAAGTAGAAGAAACTGCAAGAAGATTATATTATTAATAAATATTTAAAAACTTAGTAGAAAGATATTATGCCCGATTTAATAATTAGACCGGAAGCAGGATCAACGAATAGATTGATCCTACAGGATCAAGCAGTTAATGCTGTGC
>VTLG01009281.1_pt1 | contig 51951 bp, 106 predicted proteins | sample 4694571 | NCBI WGS metagenome assembly VTLG01 (sample SAMN12604809, study PRJNA352737) | marine metagenome | biome: ENVO:00000447; feature: ENVO:00000209|ENVO:00000569|ENVO:01000036; material: ENVO:00002151; isolation source: viral sequences binned using virsorter ... | reverse complement strand
ATATCTGGTGATTTTGTACCACAAATTTATTTGAGTGGTATGGATAGAGATAACCTAAAAAAAGAGTTTGGTAAACTACCTAGAGGATTACCTAGTGCATCTTCTGGTGTTCCAGTTGTTGATTTTATTAATTATGCAATGGGTATTTCTAAAACTGTGGATGGTATTGATACAGAAGATGGTGACAAACCTCAACCAAAACTTTATGATTATCGTAGTGGTAAGGTTATAGGTAAACCTAAAACAGTTGGTGATGCTGCGAAAATGGCAGGACTTAAACTAGAAAATGTAGAACTTGGTGAAGTTGTTAACGCAAAAGATAAAAAAGTTATAGATGATTTCGTTCAAGCGAACAAAGGTACTGGAGCACAAAACTTTACTCAACGAGGAAGTATCGTAGATTATGAAGGAAGAAGTTTAGAGAAAAGTGGTATGGGTGCTCAACAGATTGCAAGTATTGAATCTGACCCTAAAGACTCACATAAAATAAAAATACGAGCAAAAATGGATGGTAAGTCAACTCAATCCATAGTGAACTACCTTAAAAAAAGTGCTAAAAAATATAATATTAAAGTAGAACATTTTGAAAGAAAATTCTCAAGTGATGTTGTAGAAACAGCAGATAATTTTAACAATGAGTATTTATTTGTAGAAAATAATTTAAAGATATTACAAAACATTGTTAAGAAAAAACAAAATTCGAAAATGAAATTTAAAGATAATAAAACATCTATCGTTGATTTATATACTGCTTCTGCAATTATGAATGTATATAATGCAGTAAAAAAAGATAATAAAAAAAAGATGGAAAAGTTAATAAATGGAACTCTTGCAGACTTTTTGAAAGTTCAAGGAGTAGCATTCAAAGCACACAGAAGTTAAATGAAAAAATTTAAAGAATTTTATAATTTTCCTTATGCAGATTTGAATTCTAGACCAGGAGCAAATCTAAATGCATCAAAAAAACATGAAATTAAGGTAGGTAATTATACAACTAAATTCTTTTTTATGTGTGGTTCTGCACAGAAAGTTATGAGTGCAAATTCTGATAAAGAAGGTGCAGAAGAACTTACAAAGATGCAAGATATATTATATAAAATAGAAAAAGAAGTCATGGATGCTGGTGAAGCCACAGAAGAACAAAAAGAACAAGCAAGAGATATTTATAATAAAATTATGAGTAAGGCAGGTGAGGTGGGGCTTGCAGATGAAATAGATGATTATATGAAGATGCATATTGATTCTATTGAAAAGGGTAATCCAAAACCTGGATTTGGTAGAACAGATACTTTAGATGAGTTTAGAGTTATTACTAGAGCTCAAAGAAGAAAAATTGCTATGAGAATGAAGAGAATGGCAAAAAGTGCTTCATTCAAAGCAAAAGTTGCAAGGTCAAAAAAAAGAATTGCATCTCCTGAAAAAATGAGAATCAAAGCATTGAAACTAGCCAAGAAAAAAATACTTATGAAAAGGTTCCCTAAATATAATGAGTTAGGAGTCAATCAGAAAATAAAAATTGACCAAATAATACAACAAAGATATTCAGGTTCAATAAATAAATTATCTCAAAGATTGTTAAAAGTTGTAAAAAGACAAGAGGTAGAAAAAGTGAAAAAAGCTAGAGATGCACAGAAAGACGATAACGAATGAAAACAATAAAAAACATGCTGCATGAAAAGAAAGCACAAAGAATTGCACAAGGTGATGTTGCGTTAACTTTTGACGATGATAGATTCGGTGGAAGACAAGCAACTTTATTTGTAAAAGGTACTGGAACTATTGATATTCCAGCAAGTCAAGGTAAAAACTTTTTATCAGTTGTTAAAAAATTAAAAGATAGTGATTTTAAATAAATGATATTTGGTTATGCAAAAATGGCAATCACTTTGGTGATGATTATAGGTGTAGGTGGTGCAATAGCATATGTTTATAAACTTCGTGCAGACAATGCAGTTCTTAAAGCAAACAATATGGTATTAGAACAAAGTGTTGAATCACAAAAAAAAGTAATAGAACAACAGAAAAAAGATTTTGAAACTATCCTAGAAACTAATAAAAAACTCACAACACTCTCAAACAATCTTCAAAAAGAACTAAACGATTTAGATAAAAGATTTACAAAACAAGGTAGAGATATAGGTAAAACTGCAATTGCAAAAGATAAAGCAATTCAAAGAATAATTAATAAAGCTAGTGTAATGGCATTGAGATGTGTCGAGATTTCATCTGGCTCACCATTAACAGAGAAAGAAATAAATGCAACAAAGAAAAGTGAAATCAATAGGGAATGTCCTTCTATCGCTAACCCTAATTATGTTCCTTACTAGTTGTTCTAGTATAAAGAAAATAGAAACATTTTTCACACCAGTGGAAAGAGAACGACTTAATTTAGTAGAACCTGTTTTACCTAAATTAGAAAAAATTAAATGGATTGTTATTACTTCTGAAAATGCAGATGAAGTTTTTGCAAAGTTAGAAGAGCAAGGTATAGACCCAGTATTGTTTGGACTTTCAGATAATGATTACCAACTTATTGCAAAAAACTTTTCACAGATAAGACATAATCTAAAAAAGAAATCAGAAATAATTAAATCATACAAAGAATACTACGAACCAGAGAAAGAGAAATAATGGATTTAATATTATCATTAGCAGAACAATTTTGGCAATGGACAGTTGTTATAATATTGATATTACTAGGATTAGTAATTAATTTTTTAGATAACAGACAAAAAGATAAATGGCGTGTAAATTTTAAATATGATGAATATCCACATATGAGTCCAATTAGAATTGCAACCAGAGATAAAGGTTTTTGGGGTGCAATAATAATGTGGCTACTAGGTAGTAGAAAGTGGAAAATTACAAAAGATTTTCATTATGAACTCAATGGTATTAAGTATGTAATACCAAAGGGGTTTTCTTTTGATGGTGCAAGTGTACCAAAGTTTTTAGCAACTTTTTTATCACCAGTTGGGGTATTACTTTTAGGTGGTTTAATCCACGATTATGCTTATAAGTATGCTGCTCTGAAACCTGCTTTGCAACAAAGTTCATTGTTGGTGGTTGACCAAAAACAAGCAGATAAAATTTTCAGAGATATTAATATAGAAATAAATGGTTTTTATTTTCTAAACTATCTTGCTTACTGGGCATTAAGATTATTTGGTTGGTTTGCTTGGAATGGTCACAGAAAAAGAAACTTACAAATAGGAGATTAAGATGAAAGAGTGGATAGAAGACGCAACAGAATGGGTAAAAGATAGAGTTCAAGAAAGAACAACTTGGGATGGTGTAATGTTAATTGCTGTAGGACTTGTTGGTTTATTATTTCAAGGACTTGTAACATGGGCTGCATATATCGCAATTGCATATGGAGTTTGGACTCTAGTTAAATCAGAGTGGTAGTCATATAGTTGACAGTTTTAAGAAGTCAAATTATACGATGTGTCAATATTTTGTTCTCTTATAAATATTAGAGAGGACCTTTTTATGACTATCAAAACAGATTTAGAACTTCTAAAAAAAGAAGTTGAAGATATGAAACAGATTCATACACGACTTGATACTGCAATTGAAAAATTGACAGATGTGTCAAGTTGTGTGAATCGTATGCTTGCAGTGCATGAAGAAAAACTTGCAAGACAAGAAGATGATATAGTATCAAATGAAAAAGAAATAAAAAATAACATACAAGAAATACATTCAAGAATTACAACAAATTATAAAGAATTAACTGTTCTGATAAACGAACATAATTTAAAAGACGAAGAAAGATTTCATAAATTAAAATCAGAATTTTCTAGTAGGGTAGGTATATTAGAAAAATGGAGATGGATTATTATAGGTGGGTCAATAGTTGCTGGATTTATACTTCATAAATTTATTCAGTTTGCCATTTGACAATCTAAAATAATTAGTATATAATATTCGTTATGAACACTTTTGTTGATATAAAGTATATAGGATTACTTTCCCCAAATTTATCTCAATTTAAAAAGAAAAAAGATGGACTCTATAATTTTAGATGTCCATATTGTGGTGATTCACAAAAAAATAAATTGAAGGCCAGAGGATATCTAATTCACAATAAAACATTTTTTGTGTATAAATGTCATAATTGTGAAAAATCTACTGACTTTTCTAATTTATTAAAATATGTGAATAAAAAATTATATGATGATTATGTTTTTGAAGTTTACAAAAATAAAAAAGTATATATAGAAACAGCTGAAGAAGAAAAGTTTAATTTTGTAAAACCACAATTTCTAAAGGGAGATTCACCTCTTAAAAAACTCAAAAAGGTATCACAATTAAGTCCAACACACCCAGTAAAAAAGTGGGTCATGAAAAGACGAATTGAGAGTAGATATCATTACAAATTATTTTTTTGTAGTAAATTCTTTGAGTGGGTTAACAAAATTATACCAAATAAGTTTCCTTCTACTTTAAAGGACCACCCAAGATTGGTGATTCCTTTTTTAGACGAAAACAATAAGATGTTTGCGTTTCAAGGTAGAGCATTTGGGAAAGAAGAACCCAAATATTATACTATTAAATTAAGTGATAAAAATAAAATATATGGTTTAGATACTGTTTCGTGGTCTAAAAAAGTTTATGTTGTTGAAGGACCACTAGATAGTTTATTTTTAGATAATTGTATAGCAACGGCACAATCAGACTTGAGAGTGCCTAAAAAAGATAATGTTGTATTGATACCAGATAACGAACCAAGAAATAGAGAGATTGTTAGAAGAATAGAGAAATTTATTGAAGACGAGTATTCTGTGTGCCTTTTTCCAGAAAATATAAAACAAAAAGATATCAATGATATGGTTCTCTCTGGTGTTAATAATATACAAAAGATTATAGACGATAATACATTTACTGGACTTGAAGCAAAAGTCAGATTTAGAGATTGGAGAAAAATAGATGCTTAATTCAACTTACACATTACCAACGAAATATCAAGAATTTATTCATTTGTCAAGATACTCAAGATGGTTGCCAAAAGAAGAAAGAAGAGAAACTTGGGGTGAAACAGTATCAAGATATTTTGACTTTTTTGAACAACATCTTAAAGAAACTAATAAATTTAAATTAGAAAAAAAAGTAAGAGAAGAATTAGAAAATGAAGTTTTAAAACTTGGTGTTATGCCTTCAATGCGTTGTTTAATGACTGCTGGAGAGGCTCTGAAGAGAGAAAATATTGCTGGTTATAATTGTAGTTATATTGCTGTTGATAGGCCACAAGCATTTGATGAAATATTATATGTTTTAATGAATGGTACAGGTGTAGGGTTTTCTGTTGAAAGACAATTTGTAGGTAATTTACCAACTGTTGCAGAAGAGTTTTATCAGAGTGATACAACAATAGTAGTACAAGATAGTAAATTAGGTTGGGCAAAAGCATTTAAAGAATTAGTTGCTATGTTATATCACGGACAAGTACCTAAATGGGATTTAAGTAAAGTAAGACCTGCAGGTGCACCTTTAAAAACTTTTGGTGGTCGTGCATCTGGTCCCGAACCACTGCAAAGATTATTTGAATTTACAAAAGAAATATTTCAAAATGCACACGGAAGAAAATTAAGTTCTATTGAATGTCATGATATCGTATGTAAGACAGCAGAGATTGTTGTTGTTGGTGGTGTTAGACGAAGTGCATTAATTAGTTTATCTAATTTATCAGATGATAGAATGAGAGTTGCAAAGTCTGGTCAATGGTGGAATGATAACGGACAGAGAGCACTTGCAAATAATTCTGCATGTTATACTGAAAAACCTGATGTAGGTATTTTTATGGACGAATGGAAAGCATTATATGATTCGAAATCTGGTGAACGAGGTATATTCAATAGAGAGTCTGCAAAGAAGATTGCAGAGAAAAACGAAAGAAGAGATGTTGGATATGATTTTGGTACTAATCCATGTTCAGAAATAATATTACGAAGTAGAGAATTCTGTAACTTATCTGAAGTTGTTGTTAGACCAGATGATACAGAAGATAGTTTATTAAGAAAAGTTAGACTTGCAACAATTCTTGGTACAATACAATCAACATTAGTAAATTTTAAATATGTTAGTAAAGAGTGGAAAAAGAATTGTGAAGAAGAAAGATTACTTGGTGTATCACTTACTGGTATTATGGACAATAAATGGACAGCAGGTAAGATAAATGGTCTTGAAGTTTTATTAGAAAATTTAAAGAAGATGGCTGTTGAAACAAATAAAGAGTGGGCAGATAAGATTGGTATAAAACAAGCTGCTGCGATTACCTGTGTAAAACCATCTGGTACAGTTTCACAACTTGTAGATAGTGCAAGTGGTATTCATGCTAGACATAATCCACATTATATTAGAACTGTAAGAGGTGATAAAAAAGACCCACTTACAAAGATGATGGTAGATATGGGTTTTCCAGCTGAAGATGATGTTATGAAACCACACGATACAACAGTATTTTCTTTTCCTATAAAGTGTAGTCCAGATGCAGTATTCAGACAAGATATGACTGCAATTGAACAACTTGAACTTTGGAAAACATATCAAGTACATTGGTGTGAACACAAACCTTCTGTAACTATTTCTGTTAAAGAAGAAGAGTGGATTGAAGTTGGTGCATGGGTATATAAGAACTTTGACTTAATGAGTGGAGTAAGTTTCTTACCATATAGTGAACATACATATAAACAAGCACCTTATCAAGATTGTACTTTAATAGAATATTCAGAATTGGTAAAAAAAATGCCAACTGAAGTTAATTGGAGTAAATTATCTGATTATGAAAAAACAGATATGACTATTGGTTCTCAAGAACTAGCTTGTTCTGCTGGGTCATGTGAGATTCAATAATGCCGAAGAAAATAATATATTGTAATAACTGTGAAGCAGAATTTACAATAAAACATAATATGGACGAGGAGTATTATGAAATATTATATTGTCCTTTTTGTAAACATGAAATAGAAAAGGATAGTGAGGACGATTTAGAATACGATGAATACTAGTAGTGCAAAAGCAAAAGGTAGAAGATTACAGAAATGGGTTAGGGAACAACTCATAGAAAAATTAAAGATACACGAAGAAGACATTGAAAGTCGTTCAATGGGTGCTGGTGGTGAAGATTTAATTATGGCTAGAGCTGCAAGAAAAAAGTTTCCATATTCTGTTGAATGTAAAAATCAAGAAAAAGTAAATCTATGGGAGGCATATAATCAGGCATGTGATAATTCTGGTAATTATGAACCCATAGTTGTTTTAAAAAGAAATAATCAAAAACCTTTGGTATTGATTGATGCAGAATACTTTATGATATTACATAAACAAAATGAAGATTGAAAACAAATATATTAACTTATATAAAGAAATGCATGAAGATAGTAGAAACTATCAAGGTGTTAGTTTAGATAAAGAAATACCTAATATTGCTAATCTAGTTTTATCAACTGCTTCAACAACAGTTTTAGATTACGGTTGTGGTAAAGGTAATCAATACAAACAATCAAATAGTAATATATTATTTCATGTAAAAGATGAGAATATATTTTTATATGACCCTGGATTTAAAGAACACGACACACTACCAGATAGAACTTTTGATGGTGTTATATCAACAGATGTATTAGAACATATTCCTGAAAAAGTAATACCCAAAACATTAAATCAAATATTTGAACGAGCAGACAAGTTCGTTTATCTTGCAATCTGTACAAGATTAGCACATGCAATACTACCAAATGGTGAAAATGCACATTGTACTGTAAAAGAACCAGATTGGTGGGAAAATCACATACTTTCATCAAACAAAGACAAAATACTTACAGAAGTACATTGGTATGGTAATCATAACGATTATCGTAAATATTACACCAAATCGTAAGTTATTGATTTAACTAGCATCTTTTTTTACCCATTTTATCGTAAGTTATTGATTTAACTAGCATCTTTTTTGCGATTATTTTGGTTTTTTTTGGTTTTTTCCCTTGACAATGCTCTCATAGCATAGTACAATGAGTACATAAAGTCAAGAAAGAAAGGAAAAAACATGACATATTTACATAGAAACAAAAAACAAGAAATACTTAAAGAAATACACGAAACTGTATTAAAGTTAAAAACAAAGTACACTATATTAGAGGCTTTAGATAACGATACAGATTGTAGTGCTGGTTATGACTTACACGATGAGTTAACTACTTTTCAAGAAGCCCTTAACACTTTAAAGTGGGTTACTGAAAAGTGTCACAATAAGTCTGCACCATTTAAAGTTGTTAATGGTGAATTAAGAAGAACAACTAAAGTTGAGAATCATTTACATGGTTCTGGTGAATCATTATTTTAATTTAGAAAGGATATATTATGACAATAGCAAATATAGATGATAAACATATGAATAATCTTTTAGAAAGATTTTATGATAATGTTAATGAAAACGATATCTCACAATGTGAGTCATTTGAAGAGTTTTTTGATGTTGCAAAAGACAAATGTGGAAACATCTGGAGTGAAGCTGATGTACATTGGATTGCAAATTATGTGTGGAATGACTTTTGGTCAAACTATCAAGACTTGACATATGTTTAAAAGTAGTGTATAATAATAATATAATAAAGAAAGGTAAATTATGAATTATTTTAGAGAAATCAATATAGAAGGTCCGGCAGGCAATGCCTTTAATTTAATGGCAACTGCCAAAAGAATGGCAAAAGATATAGGTGAAAATGGTAACAAAATTATTAATGAAATGAAAGAGTCTGGTGACTATGATACATTAGTTCAGACATTTTTATTTTACTTTGGTGATTATGTTGATTTAGTTGATAATTATGGTGATAGTGTTAAAGAAAGGTATGTAAAATGATTCCAGTATCAAATGAAATATTTAAAAAATTAAAAGATTTATATGAACAAGAAGAAGCTATGATGGCAGGTCAATGGCCAGATGGTGATTATTCAGAACAATTTAAAAAAATTTGTAAAACAAACAATCTTGATTGGATTCAAGCGTGGTGTACATTACAAATGGGTGATTCAACATTTTATGGTGTTGACAATAGATAATTTTTGTGATAGGATATGATTATGGATAATTTAAAAACTAATAAACAACTTGCTATTATAGGTATCGAAAATATTATTCGATATATGAGAAATAAGTGTACAGACCAATCTACTTATAATTTAGATGAACAATCAAAAGCTTGGTTAACACATTATGCTGATATGATATCAAGTGAAATTAGACGATATAAAACTTAACAATATAGGTGAATATGATTTATTTTTATAATACACACGAAGATATACCAAACCATGTACAAGAATATGTTATGAAATGTGCAGATGTTTCGGATATTAAAAAACTTTCGATAACAGATATTAATGCTTTTTTAACTGGTGTCGACCAATATGAAGCAGAAGTTACTAATTTGAGTATGGAAGAGGTATATGATGGCGTTTAGAAGATATAATAATTTTAAAAAGAAAAGACATGATAGTAAAAGATTACCAGGTACAGCTGTTATGGTTGAGAATGGTAACATCGATAAAGCAATCAGAAAACTAAAAAAGAAATTACAGAAAGAAAACTTTTTTAATGAGATTAGAAAAAGAGAATTCTTTGAAACAAGAAATGAAAAGAGAAGAAAAGAAATAGCTGCGAGTACGAGGAGATGTATAAGAAAAAGAGAGAAGTTAGAGAAGTTAGAGGTTTAAAATGGTGTGGTTCTTTCCTATTGTTGATAGGCTTATGTTTTACATCTTTTAATGTCTATCCTTTAAATCTATACTTTATGACCATAGGAAGTATTGTATGGGTTAGTGTAGGATATTATTGGAAAGATGGTTCTATCATATTATTAAATGTAGTTGGTTTTATTATATCAATTACAGGTCTAGTAAATTATTGGATATAAATATCAGTATGAGCAATATAGTAAAATTCCCCAGCAAGAAGTTTAAATCTAGAAGAGAAATAAAAGTACCTAATTATGATTATGTAAAACTAGCTGAGGATATGAGTTTTGCTGATAATCTTACTGAAGCACTTATTGTACAATTAGTACATTCATTAGGTGATAATGGTATTCAAATAAGTAAACAAACTTTTATAAAAGATTTATCATTTATAATTGAAAGTATTAAAAGTGCATTATATAGAGATTTAGATATCAAACACGACATGCAAGATTTGATTGATAAGTTTATGATTACTGAAACAAAAAATGGTAAAACAAATACAATGTTTAATATGGAGTTGATTCCAGAATTACTGGATAAAACAAAAAAATAAAAAAATGATATTAGTTGATATGAATCAGGTTACAATTAGTAATCTGATGATGCAAATAAAACATAATGATTTAAGTGTTGATTTAGTAAGACATTTGGTACTAAATTCAATAAGGTCATATAGAACAAAATTCTCAAATGATTATGGTGAATTAATTCTATGTTATGATGATAAACACTATTGGCGTAGAGAATATTTTCCTAACTATAAATCAAACAGAAAAAAAGATAGAACAGATTCAAGTCTAAATTGGAATGAATTATTTGAAACTTTAAATCTCATTCGAGATGAAATAAAAGAAGTTTTCCCTTATCAAGTTTTACAAGTAGATGGTGCAGAAGCTGATGATATCATAGCAACTATTGTAGATTGTGTATCTAAAACACCGACATTATTTGAAAAAATATTAATATTATCTGGTGATAAAGATTTTATACAATTACAAGTTCATAATAATGTACAACAATATTCACCAACTCTTAAAAAATATGTAAATGGTAAAAATCCTGACGATTACAAAATAGAACATATTTTTAAAGGTGACCGTGGTGATGGTATACCAAATATACTTTCACCTGATAATACATTTACAGATGGTTTACGACAAAGACCATTAGGTAAAAAAAAGATTGATGATTGGAAACAAGTTGGTACTTGGCCAATTGATTCTTGGAATGATGAACTAAAAAGAAACTTTCAAAGAAATAGTAAGTTAATAGATTTATCTCTCATACCAGATGAAATTAAGAACAATATATATAAATGCTGGAATGAGAAATATGACAACACTAGAAGTAAAATTCTACCATATTTTATGAAACACAGATTGAGAGAACTAACTGAAAGACTAGGAGATTTTTAATGGCAATAGATGTAGTAAGACCTTTGATTAGTGAAATACTAACCATGGTTAATAATGCAAAAGTTAAAGAAAAAAAAATTGAGGTTTTAAGAAAGTATGATAGCCCAGGTTTAAGAATGGTTATGAAAGCATCTTTTGACCCAAAAATTGTTTGGAGGTTACCTGACGGTGATGTACCATTTAAAAAGAATGATGCACCTGAAGGCACACAACACACTAGATTAGAAAACGAAGCTCGTTTGTTATACAATTTTGTAAAAGGTGGTAACGATAAATTACCACAACATAAATGTGAAAATATGTTTATACAAATGTTAGAAGGTTTACAAGAGAACGAAGCTGATGTACTAATACTTACAAAAGATAAGAAATTACATCAGAAATTCAAGGGCTTATCAAAACAAGTTGTTCAACAAGCTTTTAGTTGGGACGAACAGTTTTTTGATACTACTCATAAAGACTACAAAAAAAGTGCTTAGGGGGTTGACACATTGCTATAATGTGTTATTATTATAATTATTAATTTATATTATGAGGTATATTATGTTTATGATTTATACAACAATTGGTTTGATTTTTAGTATTCTGGCGGCTGGTGCTGTTGATGGTGATGCCTCTCTCACAACTCTTTCCATCTGCTCAGCTGTTGGAATCGCATTCTTACTATTGGCAATGTTTGAAAACTTTAAGAATGGTCAATAAGAATGTGTATTCTAGGTTGCTAGAGAACTATTTTAGTTTCTCTAGCAATCATCTAAAGAGAGAGGTATAATGGATAAAGACGAAAAATATAGACAATATGTTTTAATTTTTATATTACTAGGATTATGTTATGTATTCTATAACATTTTCTTTCGTGATAATAGTGAAATAGATAATCAAAAAATTGTTATAAGAACAAATTCTGTTACACCGATACCAGTAGAAGACCCATTTTTTAAGAATAATGAAATAACTTGTCTTGCAAAAAATATGTATTTTGAGGCAAGAAGTGAAGGTATCGCAGGGGTTGTGGCAACGACTCAAGTAGTGTATAATAGAGTAAATAGTGAAGAATATCCTAACACTATTTGTGAGGTAATAGAACAAGCCAAGATATCACAATGGTGGTTAAAAGAAAAGGGTATTATAAAACCTATTAAGAATAAGTGTCAGTTTAGTTGGTTCTGTGATGGTTATTCAGATGAACCAAAAGATGATAAAACTTATTCAGAATTGTTTGAATTGGCTGAACAGTTTATCAATGGTGAACACGAAGGTATGATTGATATAACTGGTGGTGCACTTTGGTATCATGCAGATTATGTTCACCCAAGATGGGCCAATCATTTAGAAGTAACTACCAAAGTAGGAAGGCACATATTTTATAAATGAATATTTTTGAATTACATGAAGACCCAATACAATGTTCAATCATGCATTGTGATAAGCATGTTGTAAAGATGCCGACAGAGTATGCACAAATGTTATCTACTGCACATCGTTTAATTGATGGTGAAATGTATATAGGTAAAAGTAAAACAGGTAGAAATGTTAAAAGATGGAAATTGAATGATGATAGAGAAAACAATATATTTCTAGCTGCACATACAAAGCATCCTGATACTGTTTGGGTTATGGAAACTAAATCAAATTATATGAAACTATTTAATCTATATAAAGCTCTTTTAGAAGAATATACATATAGATATGGTAAGATTCACGGTTCATCTAAACCGATGAAGTGGTTACAAAGACCACCAAACAATATAAAAGACTCTGGTCTTACATCATTACCACAATGCATGCCAGAGTATTGTAAGACTAATAATGTTATATCTGCTTATAAAAATTACTATATAAAAGAAAAAGTCAGATTCGCTACTTGGAAAAACAGGAGTGTTCCATTATGGTTTCAAAAAAAGGATATTATGATATGATTAATGACCACATAGTAGATAGTGATTTAAATTATCTAGAATCACAAAACATTAAAAAAGATAGAGCAGAACTTAAAAAGAACTGGTTAAGTAAAGAAGAACTTTATAAGTTTGAAATATATCAATTACAAAAACAAGTACAAAATTTATATATTAGAATTAAAGAATTAAATGATGAAATAGAAAGGATAAAAAAATGATATCTAAACTTGATAAACTTATGATGCTTCAAGATGAAGTTAAAATTGCCAAAAAATTTATTAAAGATAATGGTCCAGAAGATATGGGTTATGTACATACTTCAGTTAATTACATGGAAGAGAGAATTCTTGACTTGAGATTACAGATTAATAAAAAGTTAGATGCCTAGATACGAATTTAGAAATAACAAAACAGGTGAAGAGTATGACGAGATAATGTCATATGAAGAAAAACTAAAATATCTAGAAGACAATCCTCACATTCAATCTATTTTTACAACAATGAATATTGTAAGTGGTACAACTAAATCTGAAATGGGTGATAGTGGTATGCAAGAAGTTTTTCATAAAATCGCTGATAAACACCCTAATAGTCCTCTTGCAAAAAGATATGGTAAGAAAACAATTAGAAAAATCAAGGCCAACAGAGCTTATAATAAACATAAGAAGAGAACTAAATAATTGTATGAAAAAACTTTTATTAATCTTATTACTGGTTTGTCTACCAGTATCTTCAGCAACACATTACTCTTGGAATGAATGGATTAAAGAGACCGTTTTTAATGATAAAGAAATAACTGGTGATAGTCAATTCATTCATATAGAGGCACCATATCGTGCTATAAATGGTGGTAATGTTCCAATTAAGATTTATACTGATTCGCCTGGTATAGTTAAATTTACTCTCATTATAGATGAGAATCCTACACCATGTTGTGCTATATTTGAATTTGATAATATACCTGCATATGTAGAAACTAATATTAGAGTAAATGCATATACTTATTTAAGAGTAGTTGCAGAAGACATATATGGTAATTTATATATGAATACAGAATTTATAAAAGCTGCTGGGGGTTGTTCTGCACCTAGTATGTCTGTATCTGATAAACCATTAGGTTCTATTGAATTAGTAAAAAAGAATGGTGAATATAATAAATATCAATTCTGGCATCCTAATTATTCTGGATTACAATTCAATCAACTTACTAGAACAGAAATACCTGCAGAATATATTGATAAAGTTGAAATTCATTTTGATGATGCATCTTTTCGTTATGAAGGAACAATAGGTATTGCAGAAAATGTTTACTTTAGTTTGGCAACAAACAAAGAAGGTGATGTTACTGCAACAGATAATTTAGGAAATCATTTTAGTTATTTAAGACAACCAAGAGATTAATATGGCAAAAAAACACGATGTTAAGATTGATGATTTAGTATCAATCAAACCAATTACAGATAATCAAAAAGTAGTATTTGAAGCCTGGAGAAAAAAAGATAAAAATCTATTTCTCTTTGGTGCGGCAGGTACAGGTAAAACTTTTATTTCTTTATATCTTGCACTAGAGCAAGTGTTAGACCCAAAAACAAAATATGAAAATGTAATCATAATTCGTTCAGTAGTTCCAACTAGAGATATTGGTTTTTTACCTGGTGATGAAGAAGATAAGTCTGCATTATATCAAGTACCATATCACAACATGGTACAGTTTATGTTTGAACAATCAAGCGATAATGCATTTAGTATGTTATATGACAGATTAAAAAATCAAGGTAGTATTACCTTCTTGACAACTTCTTATCTTCGTGGTATAACATTAGATAATGCAATTGTAATTGTTGACGAATCTCAAAATTGTAATTTTCATGAATTAGATACGATTATAACAAGAGTTGGTCAAGATAGTAAAATTATATTTTGTGGTGATTTCTTTCAATCTGATTTAACAAAAATGTCAGAGAAAGAAGGATTACAAGATTTTATGAGAATTTTAGAACAAATGAAAGAATTTGAAGTCGTTGAATTTACTATTGGCGATATTGTTCGTTCTGGTTTTGTTCGCTCATATCTCATAGAAAAAACAAAGTTAGGATTAGAAGAATGAAATGGTTAATGGTGTTAGCAGTCACTATACTGCACAATGAAAATTCTTTCCCCCCAAAAACATACGAATTAAGAGCATACACTTCGTTTGGTCATTGTAGTCAAGCAAAAGCAGATATAGATTACATCTTTAAAGACAAACACGAAACAGTTGTTGTTGTTGCAGAGTGTTATACGGAAGAAGGTTACAAATCATATTTAGAAGATATGCAAAAAAATAAAGATAAAGGTCGTAAACTTTTGGAGATTAAGTAATGAAGTTATCAGAAAATTTTACAATAAACGAATATATTAAATCACAAACAGCAACAAGACATGGTATTGATAACTCATTGAGTGATGAACATTTAGAGAATGCTAAAAAGTTATTTGAGAATGTTGTACAACCTGTTAGAGAAGAATTTGGTGTAACTATCATTACTTCAGGATATAGAAGTCCTGAATTAAATGAAAAGATTGGTGGTTCATCAAGGTCACAACATTGTAAAGGTGAAGCAGTTGACCTTGAGTGTATTCACGCTAGTACAGCAGAAGTTGCGTTTTGGATTGAAAAAAATTTAGACTTTGACCAACTTATATTGGAGTTTTATAAACCAGGTGACCCTAATAGTGGTTGGGTTCATGTTTCATATAAAGATGAAGGTAATCGTAAATCTACTCTCACAGCAAGTAAAATAAATGGTAAAACTGTATATACAAAAGGATTAAATGTATGAAAGTAGATAAAAAAGGTTACACACAAAGAGAATGGGATAGAGTCGTAGGTTATGGCAAAGTTCCAAAAGAGTATCAAAAAAAATAATGTTCAAACATAAAACTGATTTAAATATACCAGAAATAAAAGCAAAAACTACTGATGGTATAAGATTATATGAAACACCAGAAGGTAAGTTCTATCCTTCTATTACAACTGTTTTAAAGAATAGAGGTAAACAAGGTTTACACGAATGGCGAGAAAGAGTTGGCGATGATGTTGCAAATTATATTGCAAGAAAGTCAGCAACCAGAGGAACTCAAGTACATCATTTTTGTGAAGATTATTTAAATAATGATTTAGAAAAAGTACAAGAAAAGAAAAAAGGTAGATTTCTATCTTATTGTTTGTTCTCACAACTAAAACCATATTTAGATGAATGTATAGGTTTGATACATTGTCAAGAACAAACATTATGGCATGATTACTATAAAATCGCTGGTAGAGTAGATTGTATTGCAGAATGGGATGGTGTATTATCAGTTATCGATTTTAAAACAAGTACAAAAGAACGAGAAGATAGTTGGAATGAAAACTATTACATACAGGCCTCTGCATATGCAGAGATGTATCAAGAAAGAACATTACAAGAGATAGAACAGATAGTTATATTAGTGGTTACAGAAGATGGTACAGTACAAGAGTTTGTAAAAAAGAAACATCAATATTTACATCTACTTGACAAAGAGTTAAATATGTATTATAATACTGTAAAGACTGGTATATGAAAAATAACAGTTTATTCATATAACTTACAGAAATGTAATTTATAGATATATAGAATATGCGTTGAAGGTAGTAAGACGATAGACTGGACGGCGGTGCGATTCCGCCTACCTCCACCAACCCGAATGAGGGGGTAATGTAGGGTCGACAGGTATTAGAAGACTATTGGAGTATATGGGTGAACGCCTTATAGTTCAACACTAATAAATGCAAACGATAATTTTGCATCTCAAGATTATGCCCTAGCGGCATAGTTTTATGGGTTCGGCAGTACCTGGAAACAGAAACTGCCATTGAGTGGGCTGCGGTCGTTGGGCAACCAGCACTCTTAATTCTAGAATAGGAGAAAAACTATGGCTTGGTCAAAACCAATTATTACTGAAATTTCAGTAGGTTTAGAAATCAATTCTTATGCCTGTGCTGAGAAGTAATAAACACAAATATATATTTGGGTGGTGTATAATACCCTAGAGGTTTGAAGCCACCCACTTATTTTTTTAATGAAGTTAATATTATGACACCTAAATCATTTTCAATTTTTATAGAAAAACAAGTTCAAGAAAAAAAGATTACTCACATGGAAGCTATTCTTGACTATTGTACAAGAAATCAATTAGAACCAGATAGTATTACAAATTTAATTCAAAAACCACTAAAAGATAAAATAGAAGCTAACGCAAGAGATTTAAACTTTTTACCAAAAATGGGTAAGTTACCAGTATGATTACTATGGAAGCTTTTGATGCATATAAGATATACATGGCTCTTAAAGCACATTTCAATTCTGATTATGACTTTAACAAGTATGGTGGTAAAACAACTGTAACAAAACAAAGTTACTTAAAAAGAAAAGATAAATTCTTTTTTGGTAGAGTAGCAAGAAAATACAAAGAACAAGTAAAAGACTTTTTTATATCTAATTTTTTAGTAAAAGAAAAAGGTTACATTGGTTCTTTTAATGAAGATAATTATTTGTCATGGCGAAAAAGAGTTGAAAGTTTAAGATATAATTTTCAACAAGATATGGATATATTAGTAAATCAAGTAAATGATTTTAACAGTTTATTTAAAGTAGAAAATGGTCAACACCCTATATTGTTAAGAAATTATTTAGCAAATAGAATAAGTGTTGAAACAATGGTAATTCTTATGAGTCTTTTAGAATTTGATAAAGATTGGGATAAAAAGATTCAAGAGAATGTCATATGGCCATCACATAAAAAAAGATTAAATAATTATGGTGGACTATTGACTTTTGACAAATCATACTATAAAATGATTCTTATTAATCTTATAAATGGAGTATATTATGACACCAACAAACGAATCTCTGATTAGAGAAAGAGATTTCTATCGTTCAAAATTAGAAGGTCTTGAAAAACAAGTTAAAGTTTTAGGAACTGATAATGCATATTTACAAAAACAATTAGACTCTTTAAGAGTAAGACTTAAAGAAATGAATGAAAAATCTTTCCATAGAAATAAAAGATTTAGGAGAAACTAAATGGAACAAAGATATACTTTCATTAAAACAAATGAAATTAAAGACGATACAATGAGTGAAGAAGAGAGAGTTGAAATAGAAGCAGTCATAGAAGAACATGATATGGATGCATTGGCTGAAAAACTAACTAACTTTTTAGCTGGTATAGGTCACTCTGACAAAATTGTCGAAATAAGAGATAAAGAATATACTGATGCATCAGTTGATGAAGAGGACCTAGAAGATGAACTTGAGGATATAGATGAAGTTGATAACATTCATGCCTTCAAGAAAAAACATATGTATACAGATGATTATGATGGAAGACCTTCAGACACCGAAAAGTAATATTTTTGTTTTAGGTAATGGTGAGTCCAGAGATGGTATCGAACTAAAACAATTTAAACAATGGGGTAAAATCTATGGGTGTAATGCACTTTATAGAGATTTCAAACCAGATGGATTAATATCAACAGATTGGGCAATGATGCATGAGATATATTCATCTGGTTATTGTAAAGAAAATAAATGTTACTTTAGACAATGGAAAATACTTCCTGAACAATTTTATGAGATGTTACAATATACTGGATTAGAACAATCAAGTATGGAACAATTAAACGAGCAACTCAAAAAATTAGATTTAGATACAGTAGATAAGTTTCTACATCAAAATGAAAAAGGTAATCGTACCTCTTTAGTGTGTCATGGTATAGACCCAGAAAGATTTAAAGATACAATATTAGAAGTTCTATCAACATTTAAAGGATTACCAAAAGGTGATGTTAGACAAAAACTAGGTAATGCAGGTTTATGGATTACATGGGTTGATGAGTTTGATAAAGTAAAAGATTTAGACCAATTCTTTGATGGTGAATTCAGAGGTTGGAGTTCTGGTCCGACAGCAGTAAGAGTTGGTATTGAAGAGAATAAATCTTTTACCACACAAGTTTTTTTACTAGGATTTGACATGACAAGAGAAGGTCTTGTTAATAATGTTTACAAAGATACTGATTGTTATATATCAAGTGATTGTAAATATGTTAGTCCTACAAATTGGATAGAGCAACACACGGATAATTTTAAGAGTTATCCTAAAATAAAGTTTTACAGAGTCATAGATGACAAGTCTGAAATAGAAGAATGGTCTCAATATGACAATGTGAAAACAATTAGTTATGGACAAATGTTTGGCCATCTGGTTCAACCAGGTTGTAAATTTAGTTCAATCTAGTTGTATAAATAATACTATATTATGATTAAGTGAAGATAAAATAGCATATAATAGCATACGGAGAAAATATATGTCATTAGATACACTCAAAAAGTCTAATTCTTTAGACAAAATATTGGCTGCAGTTGAAAAAGAATCTGCACCAGTAGAAAAACAATCATATGTAGATGAAAGACTCTGGAAACCAGAACTAGATAAATCTGGTAATGGTTATGCAATCATTAGATTTCTACCTGCACCTGATGGTGAAGAAATGCCATGGGTAAAGTTATGGAATCATGCATTTCAAGGTCCAACTGGTAAATGGTATATTGAGAATTCACTCACTACACTAAATCAGAAAGACCCAGTTTCAGAGTATAATAGTAAGTTGTGGAACTCTGGTGTTGAAAGCGATAAAGAAATCGCTAGAAAACAAAAGAGAAAACTACAATACTACTCAAACATTTATGTAGTTTCTGACCCGAAGCATCCTGAAAATGAAGGTAAAGTTTTCTTATTCAGATATGGTAAGAAGATTTACGAGAAAGTGATGGAAGCTTTACAGCCTCAATTTGAAGATGAAACTCCTGTGAATCCATTTGATTTTTGGGAAGGTGCAAACTTTAAATTGAAAATCAGAAAGGTTGACGGCTATTGGAATTACGACAAGTCGGAGTTTGATAGTGCATCAAAGTTAAATGAAGATGATTCTGAACTAGACAAGATATGGAAATCAGAATATTCGCTAAAAGATTTTTTAGCTGCATCTAATTTTAAGACTTATGATGAACTTAAAAATAGACTTGACGATGTTCTTACTGGTAGTCAATCAACATCTGGTTCTGCAGAGAATGTAGAACTTGATGATACTCCAGAAGTTGATGTTGAAGACAAACAATATGTAGATAATGTTGTCAAAACAACTTCTACTGAAAGTGACGATAGTTTGGATTACTTTCAGAAACTAGCAAAAGAAGCCTAAAACTTCTTTTTGTTTCTCCTTATTGTGAAAGCGTGGCATTTTATGTCACGCTTTTTTTATATAAATAGTAGTAGGAGAGGCATATGGTAGACCCAATTTCAGCTTTTGGTATGGCAACGGCAGCTTTCAATGCAATTAAAAAAGGTTTTGAAGTCGGTCGAAGCGTAGAAACTATGTACGGTGACATAGGTCGCTGGATGAGCTCGTGTGAAAAAATCAATACAGAAGTAAAAAGTGCAAAGGCAAAAGGTATGAGTGTAGAAGAAGAAGCACTTGAGATATTTGCACATCAGAAAAAAGTAAAAGCGATGGAGGAAGAGTTAAGAACATTTATTAACTTATCTCATGGTCCTAACGCATGGAATGAAGTATTAAGAATTCAGGCAGACATTAGAAAGAAAAGAAGAGAAGCAATTTTGAGAGCAAAAAAAGAAAGAGAACAAATGATTATGTGGGTGTTAGTAGGTTTAGGTTCATTATGTTCACTATGGGTAGTGTTTTATGTAATTTGGAAAGCAATGGGAAACTAAAATGAAATTAGAAGATTTGCCACTCAAGTTGATGAGAAGTCATTGGTTTTGGATATACTTGTTAGTCATAATACTATTTGCATTATTAACCTTCATTGATTTCATAACAACAATATGAAGAAATTTAAATGGAACCGCTGGCCTAGACCTAAAAGTAAATTTTCATTACCTTATGTAAGTCCTGTCAGAATGTGGAAAAGTGAAGTCGTATTAGTAAGATATGAAGAGGTAGAAGGCCAGAAAGTTCCAGTCTATATGGTAAGAGGTATTGATACTAGAAAGTATGGGCAGCAAGACTTCTAAAATTATAATCTTGAGTTACAGGGTCTATTATTTGTTTTGACATTGTATTATTATTTTGTGTAGAATTATCGACAACAGCTGTTGAAACATTGTTTTGACCCATACCTGCAACTTTATTCTTTAACATTTGATTTTCCATAGCCATAGCATTCACACCTGCATCTAATAATCTATCTGCTTCTGCAGTAGTAAACTTTGACCTTTGACTTGCATCAACACCAAGTGAACCACCCGCGGCGAGTGTACCTGCTTTAACTTGTTTTGCAAATTCGTCTTGATTTGCAGAACCATATGCTGCATCCATCAATTCTTGTTTTTGAGCCTTTAAACTTTCTCTTAACTCTTTTTGTGTTTCACTTTCTAATTTAAAATCTTTTGCTTTAGGAAATAAATCTTTTACAAGTTTTTCTGTACCTTTCTTAATACCAGTTCCTATTTTTTGAAAGGTACCTCTTTTATTTTGGTCTTCTATTACTGATGCACCTTGAGTATCTTGTGCACTTGTATCTGGTGGTGTAACTGTATCTTCACCAGCTTCATCGCCACCAAAACCTAAAAACTTTTTAAGTTTATCAGGTATAATACCTTTCAGAAAACTTGCAATCTTTCTAGGTATAAACAATACTACATCAGAAATAAACTTAAATGCTTTTAATAAGTTTTCTTTTGTTTTATCATTTAATGAGAATTTTTCTTTTAAAAAGTTACCTATGTTAGTAAACAAATTACTAAAAAATTCAAGTGGATTAAAACCTTTAATTGCAGCTGCAAACTTTTCAAACCCTAATTTTTCTGCAATAAAACCAAAAATATTTTGAAATAATCGAACTGGTGCAAGAAATATTTCTTGTGCTATAATTTTTATTCTTTCGAGAATTGTTTGACCTTCTGTAAATCTTGCTCTAATATTTTGAATTGCAGTGATAACAGCACCAAATGCAAGTAAAACAGCGGCACCTATTGCAATAAATGGTAAAGCAGCTGCAGCCATGGGTATGATAGATGCCATCAAGGTACTACCAATTAACATCAATTTACCACCTATAAAAATAAATGCAGTTTTCAGTAAACCTGCAGTGGCCATCATACCTTTCATAACAAAACTTGCACCACTTATAATACCACCTACACCAAACATATTTAATGCTAATAACCCAATCGCAGCTGATAATATACCAGCATTTTCTGTTAATATATCCATACCACTTTTTGTTTCATCATTAATATCTCTAAACAAGTCCATTAATTTTTCACCAATAAATGCTGCAAATGGTTTGATAAAGTTCTCATATAACTTGATTAAAGCTGGTATAATAACATCAGTAATCGTTTTTTGTATTTCTAGAAATAGTGGACTATTTAATAACTCTGGTAATTTTTTTAAAAATAAAAATAAAAAACCACCAACAACAATACCTTTAAGAGCTGTAACTAAAGGTGCAAAGAAACCACCTACAGCATCTTTACCTTTTGAAAACCCTTTACCGATAACACCGGCTAGTCCTTTAAATTTATCACCCAGACCTTTTAGAAAATCTGCAAAACCTCTTCTCTGTTCACCCTTTTCTTCTTGACTTGGCATAAGACCTTTTATGCCTTCTCTTAATCCTTTAAATTTTTCACCGATAAAATTACTTGCCTTCTCTTCACCTCTTGCAATAGATTCACCTAAACCAAGAAGAACAGAAGTACCTTCATTATTAGTCGTAGTATTATCTTTCGCTATTCTGTTGGCTTCTTCTTGTTTTTCATTAAGAGCACTTAAATTTGCATTTACTTGAGCTAAATCTGACATTTATTTTTTTACCTGGATACTACTTTGTTTACTTTTTACATATGCTTCTTTACCAAAGAAAGCTGCTACGATAGCTGCAACTGATACAAAGTATGTTGCTGCCATATCACCAAGTATTTTACCTGCTGTTTCTAATCCAATCCAGTGAGAAAACACCACTGCAAACGGATATAACAACATACCAGCAAGTGCAAACCATGCCATCTTTCTTTGTGCATCTTCTTTTTTATCTTCATTTTCAAGCCTCATCATTCTTTCGTCCATTTCAAGCTCCTTATCAGTAATGACACCATCTCCGTCTAAATCATATTGGCTATATTTAGTACCATGTTGAAACTTTTTATTTTTGTTTCCGTTGTTGTTCTTTAAGTCGTTCATTTTCTTCCTTTATGTGTTGTTGTAGTAAATTCACATAAATATCTCTTTCCCATGGCATCATATTTTCAATATCATTTAAACTATACTTATGATGTTGCATCATTGCAAAAGTAGTTTTAAAGTAATTCTCTAAATTATTATGGGAAAGAGAAACTAAAAAAAACTTTGCAGACCCTCCAGTGTTACATCAGACTCAACTTGAGTATGAGGGTTTTTAACTTTTACATCGTGTTTTAGTTTAGGCATTGTAACAAAAAACTTTTGTATATTACCAAACTGCTGTGAGTTTAAACTATTAATAAACTCTTCTGCTTCATCTTTAGTAAAATCTTCAATTATATTTTCACCTTCATATACACTTTCAATACAATTTGGTATGACTTTAAAAAGTTCATTCAAATTTTTCATATCAACAGTTGTAACATCTTTTAGTGTAGGGTATTTCATAACAACTTTTATATTATCGTTCACATTTACCACATTTTTATGTTCTTCAGTAAGGTGTACTTTTACATCATTTAAATTTATTTCTTTACTGACCATTGTTTTATTATCATCAGGACATTTTACATTTACCTTTACTGATTCACCTACTGATTTTGAACGAATATTTAAAAACAAATATTCTACATCAAAAATCGGTAGTTTTGTTACATCAATTTTATTAAAAGTACATTCCTTTACAATATCAATAACTGCGTTTATTACATTTGTATCATTACCAGTTTCAGCTGCAACCATTAATATCTTTTCTTCTTTTACAAGAAAGGGTCTATACTTAACAGGTTCTTCAATAGTTCTCAACTTCAATTCATAAGTTGGTGTATTAATTTTAGGTAAAGCCATAATTTCTCCTATTCATCTAATATTAAATCTGCAGCTGCTCTTGAACCAGCAATCACAGAAGGTTTCGCCCCTGCCTTTCCTAGTATGTCCGTAAGAATACCTTTTGGACTTACTAAATTATATTTACCTCTCGGTGTGCTTTTTAAATAATCTTCAATATTACCTGAAGGTTCAGCACCTATTCTTTCCCAATATCTGTATGCGAATGAAACAGTAAGTTTTTGCATCTCATTACTATTTCCAACATTTAAATCTTGAGAATTAATTGCTTTTGGGTAAACTTCAAAAAGTTTACAACCATAACTTGATTTCTTTTCTTGTGCACCACTAAATGTCACAAAGTTACCAGGTAAAGATGCACTTCTACCTTTTGATAATTGAAATACTTCTATTGTACCAACAAAATCATTATAGTATTCCATATTGTAAGTACCTGCATCATAAATTCTTTTTTGCCATTCTTCAAAGAATATCTTTTCTGACATATCAACATTACAAAAGAAAGTTCCTGTAACTGTTTCAAACTGTACTAAATTTTGTGGTATCTCTCTTGCCGGACCATATATGTTATCATCAGGTGCAGACAAAATAGTTCTACCTGGAAATTGAAAAGTTTCACATCTTAATGAAATATATCTAGCATTTTCATTGTTGAATATTTTTGGACATGCAATTGCAATTTCAAAACGATTAGTCATTGCTGGTTCTTGACCATACAATGAACTCTTAAATTGATTAATTGAAAATACCATTAAATTATTTTCCTACTGTCAGACCACACTCTACTTGCAGACGATTTTTTAAATCGTTGAACAGGTAACATCAATGCAGTCAAAAAATCTTCACTATCTATTCTTCTAAATCTACTTCTTACTTTACTATTTAAGTATTTTTTTAAAGTAGGTTTTACAATGTTTACATTTTTTAATTTATTATAACTTGTAATTATTCTCATATCATCATCAGGACCTCTGGCATCTCTTTCTAATCTATCTAATAATCTTGCTCTTAATGCATAAGGTAGATAATGAAAGTTGATACCTAAAAAACCACCAGGTATACCTCCTATAGGTAACACTAATGGAAACACATCATAATAAGGTAATTTATCTTTATACTTCGGGTCATAAACATACATATTTAATCTACCAAAGTTTACTCTACCAGTTAGTTTACCATCTCTTAACAATTCACTTTGAGATGGTGTACCTAATTCTCTGATACGATTTCTGTACCATTGAAATGGTTCTTCACCAGACTTTCTGGCTCGTATATCGTTAAAAATACTCATTACTATTATTTATACTTGGGCATCAAATGTTGTTCTGTAAGAATTAAAAAGTCCATACCACGGTCTTTACAATACTCTAACGCTGATTTCCACTTTGCTTCATTTCTACCCCATTCATAAACATCTTTTACATAAGATTTTGTTTTTTTCTTGGGCATAACCGGTGGTTTAGTATATTTTTCTGGTTTTATTTCAACAATCATTTTTTTTATATTACCATCTTTTCTTTTGACTTTGATGTAAAAATCTGGAAAATATCTGTGTATCTTACCATCAGTAGGTAAAAAATAAGGAATATAAATCTCTTCAGAACCCCATTGTAATATATTTGGATTTTTATCACAATAGACCATAAATTTTCGTTCCCATAAACTTCTATAATAAATAGTAGTATAATTGCCCTTGTATTTTTTAGGGTTTGTAGGAACAAATCTACCAGTATAACTCATAGGAATATTTATATGAACTTTTCAAACAACTTTTTCTCAAGCGTATTGAGTAGTAAATTTGGTTCAATGTTTCAAGGTAGACAGGCTTTACCTACAAATAATTTATCAAACCCATTCTCACCTAACGATTCAGTTGCAGGTAATCACCCACAAAAAACAGTATTACAATATCCTTTAGACATTGGTGGTACACCTAATCAAGGACACTTTGTTTTGTTTAAGATAAAAAAACAACAACCAGGTGAATTAAAAAAGAATGGACAAGGTGGTGTTAAAACAAGTGCATCTGAAAATGCTGTTAATGGTGTCACAGGTGAAATAGTTTCATCTCAAGGTGGAGGTGGTGCAACTTCTTCATTCAATTTAAATGGTAATGATGGTAAAAGTAAAATGAAACCTCCTACACAAAATCAAGGTGAACAATTAACATTTAAAAGAGCACCAACAGTAGAAACAAATCAACTTATTGCATTATATATGCCGGCGACAGTAGAAGTACAATATCAATCAGCGTATGAAGATAAAGAAATAGGAGTTCTTGCAAAAGCTATTACTGCAGTTGGTGATGCCGAAAGTGGAAGAAAGGTAGATGAGGCTGGTAATCAATTAAAAGGTGAAGTAATACCTGAATTAACAAGAAACGCAATGGACGGTGCTGCTGGTGGTATGAAAGCAATTGAGTTTGCAAGGTCAGGTAAAGTAGTTACTAGTAGAATGGAATTAATTTTTAGTGGTGTGTCTAAAAGAGAATTTAATTATAGTTTTAAATTTTTACCAAAAAGTGTTGAAGAAGCAAATATGGTTTATGAAATCATACAAGTTTTTAAAAAACATATGTTACCAAGATTAGAAGGTGATGTAGGTACTTCTAGAACTTTTGTAACACCTGATGTATTTGAAATAGAATATCATTGGATAGGTGGTAAAGGTGCAAACGCATATTTGAATAAAATTTCAACCTGTGTATTACAAAATTTATCGGTAAAATATGGTGGTGGTAGATTTTCTGCACATACACCAACTAGTAGAGGACCAGATAATTTAGTAGGTTCTACACCACCAGTAGAGTCTGAAATTAGTTTGTCATTTAAAGAACTAGAAATAATTACACAAAACAATGTAGGTAGAGGATTTTAATGAGTTATTTTTCAAAGTTTCCTAAATTAGTTTATGATATTAAGGGTAATGGTAATGATGCGTTATTTACTCATATTTTAAAAAGAGTAAAATTACATTCTGCTGCTTCTGCAAATTCAAAAGTATTCGATTATTATCAAGTAGTAGAAGGTGAAAAACCAGAGGATATTGCACACAAATATTATGGCGATGCAAATTATCATTGGGTTATATTATTAGTAAATGATATTACAGATAGATATCATCAATGGCCAATGACAGTACCACAGTTTGAACAATTTGTCGCTGATAAGTATAGTAATCCAAATGGATTACATCATTATGAAATATCTCAAGACTCTGGTGAGTCAACAACTAAAATTAACATTGGTCAAGACAATACTGGTCACCCTACAGCAGACTCAATTAGTAATTATCAATATGAAGAAGCACAACAATTATTGTATAGTCAGATAAGACTTTTGAAGAGTGAGTTTTTAATACAGTTTGTAGAAGAGTTTGAAGACCTAGTGAACGAAGATACCGAGATTTAATGGTTCAATCAACAAAAATACAATATGCTGGTGAGTTTAATATTAAGAAGTGTGAACTTATCACTCACAGCGGAAACAAATTTGACTTAACACAAACTTTAGTAGAAGTAAATATCTACGAAAATTTGATGTCAAATAGTATCAATGCAAATATATCTTTTACTGACGATAAAGATGCAATTACATTTTTTCCAATAGTTGGTAACGAATATGTCAAACTAGAAATAGAAACACCTGAATCAACTAACTCTGCTTCAATCAATTTTAGAAAGCATGTTTTTGTTGTATATAAAATTTTACAAAAAGTTGATATACAACAAGCAAGTTTAATTTCATTATCATTAACAACAAATGAAATGTTTTCTAACCTTAGGAAAAGAGTATCACAAAGTTATACTGGTGCATATTCAGAAATGGTAGAAAAAATATTCAGAGATAAAAATTATCTGAATTCAAAAAAACAATTAAATTTAGAAGATACAGTAGGTGGTCATTCTCTTATAGTACCTAATATGCATCCATTCGCTGCAATTAATATGATTGCACAAAGGTCATTCTCAAAAAATAATACATCATCATATCTTTTTTATGAAACAACAAAATCATATAATTTTAGAACTTTAGAAAGTTTATTTGAACAAGGTTCTGTATTTTCTTTTGTTGTAGGTGAAGGTGGTGATTATCAAGATGGTAAAGTAAATCCTATGATAGCGAATCTTCATCAGGTAGAAAAGAATGAAATAATAAGTAATAATGATATATTAACTAACACCAAGTTGGGAATTTATTCATCAAAAATGATTGTTCATGATATATACAACAAAAACTTTAGTGTGAAAACATTTTCATACAAAGATGAGTTTGACAAAAAAGTTGATATCGAGAATCTTGGTGGAAGTAAAGGACACCCATTGTTTCCTGTAAACAGTATATTAGACGAAGATAATAACAAAATATCTGATTTTTCTGATGCCAATCTGACAGTACAATCAACATCTGCAGACGGCAACATTTTTGCCACTTCTACATATCCAAATCATAGAACACCCTATGGAAAAACAAATCCAAAAGAAGACATATTAAATAGGTTTTCAAAAATAGCACTTTTGAATAATGGTGTAAAACATTTTTTAGAAGTTGTGGGTAATACTGTGTTAGAAGTGGGTCAAATTATTACATTAAAAATTCCAAAAAACCAGACACATGAAAAATTTTATGATGAAAAATTATCTGGTAATTATATGATAACAGAACTACATCACTTCTTTTCAGAAGGTGGTGACAGAAAACATAGAATTGGCATGACAATAGTAAAAGATAGTATCAAAGATGGTTATCCAGATGCACTTCCTAAAATGCCTAAAGGTAGAGGAGCTACTAAAAAGTTATGATTGATTCACGAAAGGATATAAACATGCGTAATAAGAACTCAAAAAAATTAAGACAATTCAACTTTCAAAAACAAGAGAGAAGAGCAGCAACCATTACAGATATGAATAAATATATTGAGTTAAACAAAGAAACCACGAAGAGATTCTTAACGCAAACGGAAGAAGATGAAAAGTTACAAGCAATTAATTGAAGGGGTATACGACCCTAATATTTTCAAAGCGTTTTTTCTTGCTGGAGGACCAGGCAGTGGTAAGTCATTTGTTGTTAGACGAGCCACTGGTGGTCTTGGTTTAAAGATTGTGAACTCTGATACTGCATTTGAAAAATTACTTAAAGATGCAGACTTTAACATGGATTTTAGAGATATGAATCCAGAAAAAACTTTAGAAAGAGATGTAATAAGAAAAAAAGCAAAAGAAATTACAGATAGAATGCAAGGTAATTTTATCGCTGGTAGATTAGGTTTAATCATAGATGGAACTGGTGCAGAATATGATAAAATTAAATCACAGCAAGGTAGATTACAACAACTTGGTTATGATACTTACATGATATTTGTGAATACTTCACTAGATACTGCGATAGAAAGAAATAATGCGAGAAGTAGAAAATTACCTCTAGATATAGTCAAAACATATTGGAATAGAGTACAAGCGAATATAGGTAAGTTTCAGAATATGTTTGGTAGTACAAACTTTATTATTGTTGATAATGATAATGCAAAAGAAGATGTATTTAATAAAGTATTCAAAAGAGTTAGAAAACTAACAAAGAAAAAAGTAAATAATTATTTAGCAAAACAATGGATTGAAAATCAATTAAGAATGAAAAAGATGTTATCCCAAAAATAGTCAGCATTGACTTTCAAAAAATACCTGTTATAATATAATAAACAACTAGAGAGGTTATATGGCCAGAAAGAAACTAACTCAAGAACAAAAAGAGGCTAGAGTTAAAATACTTGCGAAGGCGAGAGAAAAGAGATTCAAAGAGAATCCACCACAATATAAGAATATATGTCCAGATGTTTTATCTTTACCTGATGATGCACCAATGTCATTTGCGAAAGTAAAACAGTGGATTAAAACACAAAAAGATATCGCATCTGAATCTGAAAGAGCATCTAGAAGACATGGTGTAGAAACAAAGATAAAATTTAAAGAAAAGTCTAAAGCTCTTAATGCAAGAGGTTATATTAGATGGTTAAAATATTATCTAGAAACTGGTATTTTTCCAGGTGACTTTGTAGGTGAATATGAAGATAAACCTGTACATAGAAGAATCATAGCAGGACCCAGAGAAGGTTGTAGATTAAAGGGTTCGTTATTGGTTGAGTAGCATTGACTTTACTGAAAAGTATGTTATACTCTAAATAATAATAATATTAAACAATGAGGATATATGCAGAGTACAAAACAAGCATGGGATTGGCGTATCCAAGAAACGCTAGTAAAAGAAGTTCTTCGGTTAGACCCAGAGAATTCTTACATCAAGAAATGGTGTGAGATGCAAAATCATCACGGTGCAAATATTAGAAAAGCCCGAGATTATTATTTAAAACATGGTAAGTCTCCTGAAGAGAACGGTGATTACCCACCAGGGAGTTGTATATGATTGGAGTGAAAGCTGGTGTAGGTCATTTGAATCATAAGGGTGTAATGAAGTGGTTAGAGTCCATACACAAAGATACTTTACAGTATGGTACTGAAGACCAACAGTTTGTCCTTGAACAAATGATTGATTATTTTAAACACGATTACAGAGAAGGTAAACCTCTTGTAAACAAAAACATAATAGGATATTAAAATGGAAATTTTATCAATAGTTAGTATACTTTTTTCAATAGTTTCATCATTATTTGTATATGATGAATCAGAGTTTTTTGCACACAAAAAAAAGATGGAACGCATGTATGGTCCATGTGAATGGGAGTATGTAGGTAAACAAGAAGTAGACCCTACTGCAGAATCTATACCATTAGTTCCACCAGTTGGTAAACCTTATATATTATTTAAACAAGTTTGTGAAAATGGACCAAAGAATAGTACATAGACTTTTAGATAATTGCTACAAAGCACACGATGAGTGTAAATCAGAAGATTGGAAACTCTTCTGGTTAAACACTGCAGAAAAAATATCTAAAAAATATAAAAAGTTTATACACTAATGTTTTTAGCTCTAGTAACTTTGTTCATCGCACTGGCAATAAGTGCGGTTGCGGCGTTTTATAGTATCGTAGGATTGATGGCAATCTTTTCTGCATCTGCATTATCAATCGCAATAATGGGTGTCGTTCTTGAGATAGGTAAACTGATAACTGCATCTTGGTTATATCAGAACTGGAAAACAGTACCAAAGGTACTAAAATACTATCTTACAACTGCAGTTGTTGTATTAATGTTTATCACATCTATGGGTATATTTGGATATCTATCTAAATCACATATTGATGCTGGTACAAATACTTCTCAATTAACAGTAAAACTTGATAGAATAAACAGTAGAATTACATCAGAACAAAAAGTAATTGATAGGGCAGAAAGACAATTAGAAAATTTAGATAAGGCACTAGAAAGATATGTAGAATTGGGTGCAGTAAGTAAAGGTTTAGATAGAAGAGAAAAACAAGAAGAAGAGAGAGAAACATTAACCAATATGGTTAATAAATCACAGTTAAAAATAGATGAATATCTTGATGAGAAATCGAAATATGAATTAGAGATAAAGAATTTTGAAGTTGAAGTAGGACCACTAAAATATATTTCTGCGTTAGTATATGGTGATAAGGCACTTGATTATCTTGACAAAGCAGTTAGAGCAGTTATATTAATATTAGTATTTGTTTTTGACCCTTTGGCAGTTCTGTTAGTGGTTGCTGCAAATATAAGTATTAATGACTATAATAATAAGAGAAGATTAGAGAGATTAAGAAAATTTAAAAAAGAAACTAAAGATAAAATTTTTGTAAAGAAAGAACCAGTTGGTGATGGTACTGCACAAAAAGTAACCAAAACTAAAAATGGTGTAACAATGGAATATTACGAATGATTAGTCTAACTCAATCAGCAAAAGAATATTTATATAACATCGCCAAAAAGAATAATAAAGATATTGTATCTTTTGGTGTATCAGGAGGAGGTTGTGCTGGATTTAGTTACAAATGGGATTATCTTGACAGTTACGATAATTCTTTCACTATATTGCCAATTAAAGATAATGTTGTTCTTGCTATAGATAAAGTTGCAGAAATGTATATCATGGGTAGTGAGATAGATTATGTACAAGAACTTATGGGTAGTTTTTTAAAGATTAATAATCCACTCACGAAGTCAAGTTGTGGGTGTGGAGAATCTTTTAGTGTTTAAAACAACTATCTATGTTATATTACATGCAATTGTATGGTTTACTCTTATGGTTGTGTTTCCAGATATAACATTTGGTAAAAGTAAATTAAATGTCTAGATTGAAGAAATATTTATCTGCAATATTGTTTAGAGTCTTTGTGACAACAATATTATTTTTAATTATATGTTTTGCTATTGCGATTTCAGTATCAAAAGGCAATGCAGTAGAACATATACATACTAAAGATTGTAATCATAGAATTAGTCATTTTGCAAACATTGACCCTAGTAAAGGAAGATATTATGGTGAACGAAAAGAGTATTATGTATTTTGTAGATTATATGATGAGATGATAGATAGAAGTAGAAGAGAAGAAGAAAGAAAATGTTTTTATGAGTGTTCTGATAAGGAAACAGTTGTTGTGACAACAAGTATAGGATATCCTTGTCAAAACATGATAAAAGAGAAAAGAAAACCCTAAATATAAGGGTCAACAACTATTGTAGGAGGTTTTAAATGGCGTACAGTAAACAACTAATAGACCATTATGAGAATCCAAGAAATGTGGGTTCACTTGATAAAGAAAAGAAAAATGTTGGTACAGGATTAGTCGGAGCGCCAGCGTGTGGTGATGTTATGAAACTTCAAATTGAAGTTGATGACACAGGTATAATAACAGACGCTAAATTTAAAACATTTGGGTGTGGCTCTGCAATAGCTAGTAGTTCATTAGTTACTGAATGGCTGAAAGGAGCTCACATTGATAAGGCACAATCAATTAAAAACACAGAGATTGCAACAGAGCTCGCATTACCGCCAGTTAAAATCCACTGTTCGGTACTTGCAGAAGATGCTGTCAAAAGTGCAATCAATGATTATAAACGAAAGTGCAGTTGTAATGATTAGTGGGAAATTTTGTAAAAGATGTGGTCACGATTCCCATTGTGGAATAGTCAATGAAAGTTGTAATAAATGCGAATGTGAAAAATGCCTAGACAAAGAAGATTAGGTGAGAAACCTATCGAGAAATATGAAGTTTATCACGGATATGACCAAGATGTACACACTTGGTTTATTGAAGTACAAATTCCAGAAATAGGCACTGGATATATTTTAAAATGGTTCAAATCAGAAGAGGAATATGAGAAAGGTCTAAAAAAGGTATTATGGAGACTTTACCGTTAATACTATTTTTAATTATAATTCTTTCTATATTTTTAGGATTATGGGATTAATTGGACTTTTAATCATACCTCTTCTGATTATATTGATGTGGAGAGATTAAATGGATAAAGATGTTGAATTTTGGGAACACTGGTGTCCTGTCGAACAGGACATCATTGGTACTGAAAAAGGTCATACCTGTAACTGGTGTGACGCAACTGAAAATGATGAGTAGTTATTTCCTTTGAAAAGAGAGGTTAAGGAACATGAATGAAGAAGATTTCAAAAACTTTAAAAGGTTTGATAAGATATACTGGAAACTTAATTTAGTTGATACAGTTCTATTAATAATTGTGGTCGCTGTGGTTCTAGTATCTTTATATGTTTAAATTACCTAAAAATTCTACCATAACAAAAGGGAAGACTTTTGGTAAACCAAAGAATCTGGTTCTAAACATTTATCGTTGGAATCGTGAGAGTGGTAAGAATCCTAGTATAGACAAATATCATTTAGACAAATCAAAAATAGGTCCAATGTTACTTGATGCAATAATGTATATCAAGAACAATCTAGACCCATCATTAACATTTAGAAGAAGTTGTAGAGAAGGTATCTGTGGTAGTTGTTCTATGAACATCAATGGTACAAATACTCTTGCGTGTTTAACACCCATCGATAAGAAAGAATTTAACATTTATCCATTACCACATATGAGTGTCATAAAAGATTTAATTGTAGATTTAAAACCATTCTTTGACCAATATAAAAGTATCAAACCATATGTCGTTACCGGAAAGAAACCTAAAAAAGAACATATACAATTACCAGAAGATAGAAAAAAATTAGATGGATTATATGAGTGTATATTGTGTGCTTGTTGTTCAACATCATGTCCAAGTTACTGGTGGAATAGTGATAAGTTTTTAGGACCTGCGATACTGTTACAAGCGTATCGATTTATCGTTGATAGTAGAGATAAGAATAAAAAAGAAAGACTAAAACAACTAAACGATGCATTTAAATTATATCGCTGTCACACCATAATGAACTGTACAAAAACTTGTCCTAAAGGTTTAAACCCTGCCAAAGCAATATCTGAAATAAAAAAATTACAAGTAATTAATGACTAATTTAATAGAAGTATATAATTGTGATGTGAATTTTGATTTTCTAAAAGATATTCAAAGTAAATTGATAGATGGTGTGATTAAATTTGGTGATAATAAACCAATGGTAGATAAATCTGTTAAGAGTTCTAAAGAATACGCATTTAAACCTGATGACCCAAGACTCATATCTTATAGAAATCATTTGCAAGAGTGTTTAGAAAAATATATAAAGAAATATCATCATATAGTACATCACCCACATTTTAATGTAATAGAAAATATAAATTATCAAGTCTATGAACCTGGTGATGGATATTATAATTGGCATTTCGAAGATATTGATATTGGTCGTGTATTAGTATTTACAACATATCTGACAGACACAAAAGATGCAGGTACAGAGTTTTGTTATCAAAATTATAAAAGTGAATGTAAAAAAGGTACAACTTTATTATGGCCAGCTTACTGGACTCATACACATAGAGGTATGATTAGTAAAACAGAAAGAAAAGAAATACTTACAGGTTGGTTTACTACGACAGGTAAAGTGTCAAATTAAAAAGTCCGTCATTTTCTTGACAACTAATAAATATTAGTAGGAGAGAGAAATGTTAGAAATAGTAAATTCATTATGGCCAATGTTTATAGGATTTATTACACTAGTAGTGGTTCTGTCCCAAATGTATATGAGAATTCAAGTTCTTGAAGAGAAAGTCAAAGTTCTATTCGAACTTCACAACAAATCAAAATAATGTTGTATTTCTACAACAAATAAAAAAAAATTGCATTTTTTTTGCTTTTACCCTTGACAGTGCTATAAAAGCATAGTACAATAAGTACATAATCAAGAAAGAAAGGAAAAAACATGATTAATTTTGTAACAAAAAGAGAATACTCTGGTAAGAATGTTGATATTCTTATGGCGAGTGGTAAAGGTAGCGAGTTCGCTGGGTTTCATCAAGGTAAGAAGTTCTTTGGTGTAACTGGTAATCAACTAAAAGGTATGAAAGCTGCGGCTGTAGTACAATTTGTTGTAGAAAAGAAAGACTCTGAAGGTAAAGAATCAAAGTCTATTAGATATAAATCTGTATTCGCAAAATCTGATTTTGAGAATGCAATTAAAAACAATAAGAAAGAGGTTGCGTAATGAGATTTGTTGAGAGAAGAAAAGAAAGAGAAATTAATAGAGCGGCTAGAGATAATCTTTACGAACTATTAGAAGGTACTGACTATGTGAAAAATCCAGATAAGTTAGATGATTATAGAAATACCAAAAACAAAATGTTTGGTACTGTAAATTGGTTTGAATTAGAAACTATGTCACTTAATCAGTTTTTAAAACTTGCAGACAAGGTTACTGCCGAGTCTCCAGGGACATATACTATTAGTGATTTAATCAGAAAGTTAGGTAGAGTATAATGAATAATTTATTTTGGATATGTGTTGGTATTGCACTTGGTGCATTATTTCCTAAACTAACTGATACTGCATCATTAATTATGACAAGAATATTTGAATTACTAATAGGAGTTTAATATGAAAATGAAGTATGAAGAATTTGTATCAATTATGGACGAGTCGTTTAACTATAAATTAGACTTCAAGTCTTGGAATAGAGATGAGTTTTTACAGTTTTGTAGAGATTTTTTCAATGGTAAAACAGAGTATTATATGGACGAAAACTTCAAGAAATATTTTGCAAAAAAATGCAAAAAAACCCTTGACATTGGTTTCAGAGCATAGTATAATAAAGACATAAAGTAAAGAAAGAAAGGTAAATTATGAAAAATTATGTAAGTTTAGAAAGAGCAAAATCAGTTGATAAAGATGCATTGATTGATAGAGCGTTTGATAAGTTCAACAAACAAAATGTTGACAAGAATGGTAACTATGTTAAGTATAGTGACCTAGAACAACACTTTGATGGTAATACTCAAATGTATGAAGGTCTTCAACAGTTAGAAGATGGATTGATTGATTACATTGAGATTATTCAAACTGTTAAAAGTATGGTTAAGAACAAGTTAAGAGATGGTAACTTTGGTGTTGACAAAGAAGTTAAAGATAAGTTATTCTATGAGATTCAAGACCTACAAACATATGCCAATCAGTGGTTACCTGATTACTCAGGTGATGTGATTGCTGGTTTCAACAAACTTGTCGGTGATACTGACGAAGAAAATTTTCATCAACTATAAGAGAGAGGATATTATGGAAAAAATACAATTACCAAAATGTGAAATTGAAAAAAGACAAAGAGTCCACGATTTAGAAAAAACTGTGTTGGCTCTTAATGAGTGGTTTGAGAAAGAACTCAATGGGTATATGTCATCAAAAAATGTAATGACTATTCCGTCTGGAGGTAACAATGAGTAATAGAAAGGTTTGGAGAAATCTGGGTTATCCTCATTACGCCAGTAAAAAGTTTACACCAGAAGAATATAAGGTGTATGTAAAGAATAATAACAAGATTTTTGAGTATACAGGCGAAGACAAAATCGTGTCTGTTACTGAAAAAGAATATAAACTTCCATTTTAGAAAGAGGTAAATTATGATGTTAGAAGGTTATACAGTAAACGAAATACAAGACATTATTCAAACTGCAATTGACAGTGCGAATGATGATAAAGGTCATGGTGTAGAAGGTGCACTTGACGATTTACAATCTTTGGTGTGTGATTTAGATGAACACCAAAATATACAAATACCATTAGTGAAAGAGGTGAAATAATGTCATTCAATATAGGTGAGAGACCAAAATTCAATCATTACTCTGACCCAGGTCATTCTTGGGTTAGAGTACCTTTTTTATTCATTAACTATTTGATGTTAAAGAATAGGATTTCATCTTACTCATATGTAAAGGGTAAGTGGATATATTTAGAAACAGATTGTGATTACTCTGTATTTTTAGAAGCGTTTAGAGACCACTGGGGAAGAAAAAAAGACCCTATATTAGTCGATAAGTATACGGACAATATATCGAGAATAAGATATTACGACTCTTATTCTTCCGATTTAGTCACGGTTTAGAAAAATTTTTATAAGAATAAATAGAAACAAATGGCAAAGATTATTAACTTTTCTGACCACTTTCGTAGAGAACAATCAGAAAATAAGTTGCGAAGAATAAAACAACAATTAAACTCTGCATTAGGACTAAATCTATCAGACGATTCGATACGATATCTAATGACAGAACCTGGAGTAAATATGAAAGACCCAAAGACTAAATCACCCGAACAACTCACACTATTTGATTTTTTACCAACAGATAAAGAAACAGAAGAAATAGAGTTTATATCTGACGATGGTGATGAATTTATATTTGAATTGGAACCAGACTATGACGCCTGATTGGACTAAACCAAAAATAGACGAACAACAATTAGGACAGTTTTCAGATAAACCAAATAAACCAAAAGAAGTGAATGGACCTAAAGGACTTGAACCTACCAGATATGGTGATTGGGAACGAAAAGGAATATGTTACGATTTCTAGGAGAGAGAAATGCCCTACATACCTGCAATCAAAGTGATTATCACATTGTTAATCATACAACTAATACTACACATTACAGAAATATTAATCGATTTGAATCTAATAACAATCTAGGAGAGGAGAGAATGGGATACGAACATATACAAAGAGGTATATCAGAAGTATTACAGAAACAAGAAAAAGAGAAAAAAGACATCATACTTGTTACAGAAGAAATAGTATGTTGTGAGAAAGACCACCCTAAAGTCTATATCAATGTACCATCAGGTGGAAAGGTGATGAGATGTCCATACTGTAATCAAGGATACATGAGAGAATAATGTATAGAATTGTAACACAAAATAGATGTGTCTATTGTATTAAAGCGAAACAGTTAATGAACGAGAATGATATAGAGTATAGAGAGGACTCTTTGACCGGAAGTCCTTTTCTCAAAGAAGAAATGAAGCGTATGGGATATAAAACAGTACCACAGATATGGAATCATAGAGGAGAACATATAGGTGGATATGATGATTTAGTAAGATATTTTGAAAGAACTATATTGAGTGAAACAAAGTGATTTAACCATATTGTCTATATGTGCGATAGTTTTACTACTATGTAATCTCTGCGTAGGAATCTATTTAATTGTTTTAAAAATATGGTGAAGTGTCCATTTGATTTTGTTGCATATCGGCTTTCGAAGCGATTCACCCCAAAAAATATAGAAGAATCTGTTGTAATAATACAACAACCACCAAATTAATTTGCATTTATTTGCATATGGCCCTTGACAACCCCTAGTATACCCTTTATACTATACTTGTAAACATTGAGAAAGGCATATAAATTATGAAAGATTCAGATAGATTTGAACAATATAGAACTGGTATGAATGTACTATTTAAGTATGTACCAGACTTTAGTTCTCCCCTTATGATAGAAGGTGTGATTAAGAACATCGTTACTAATTCAACTGGAAAGAGATTAGAGTATCTCGAAGTTGAAGCGGTGAAGTCAAAGCTTATGCACTTCATAAGTAATGATGAAGTTTATTCCACTATCGAGTATGGTGGTTAATATAGATTGAGGATTTGCACCTCCGACCCTACTGGAGTTCATATCGAACTAGGTGCTTAAAGAGCACACTGCATAGGTCGGGGGCCTTACTGCGGCCGGCGGCGTAAAACATCACCGGCAGTTATAATCTATAAATGTAATAAAGATACAACGGAATATTTTATGATATGTAATTTTTATGGTAACCCAGACTACTGGCGAAATCACAATAACAAATGGTTAGAAGGTAAATGGTTAGTAAAGAAGAAATAATCAAACGAATTAAAAAAGATATGCTTACAAAAGGTTATCTGAATAAGTATAGTAGTTGTTTAAGTAAGCCCACCCCCCGAAAATCTGACTAGCATGATTTCGACTCCTTGTATAAAGGTATGTAAACTGATTGGAAACAGATGTGTAGGGTGTGGTCGTACATTCAATCAAATTAGTAATTGGTTAAACTATACTGAAAGTAAACGAAAAAGAATAATGGAGAAGTTGCATGGACAATGACCCTTATTTACAATTAATGAATGAAATGAAAAGTATTCGTAAAGAGATGAAAGAATTAAACGATAAACTGGACAGCCATATATCGTTTATAGAGAGCGTATATCGTGGACTACGACACCCACTTGACAAAGTAAAGGGTTGGTTCTCATGATATGCCTATTGACAAATCGTAGTTACTGTGATATAGTAGCTACATAATAATAACTAAACTATGGAGTGTATATGTATAAAAAATTAAGTACAACACAAAAAATTATAAACAAACTTAACTCTGGTCGTAATGTGACTTGGTCTTATCTCAAGACAAAAGTTAAATCACCTAGAAAACTGATTGATTCATTGAGAGCATCAGGTATGTGTATCTATCGTAATAATACTACACAAGGTGTTGCGTATAGAGTTGGTAGACCATCAAGAGCTATGATTGCTGCGGCAAATGTTGCTATGGGTTCTACTGCATTAGCTTACTTTGGTAATACTGGTGCGAATTCGTAAAGAAGTTTTAGCTGGATGGACACTCATTGCTTTGATAGTAATGAGTGTTTACTCTTTTTGCTCAATGTCGATGCAAGTGCTCGATGAGAAGCATAAGAATATGACTTACGAGGATTGGGTTAAGCCTCGTCTGTTACAGTAAAAAAATAGCGTAAAAAAAGCGTGAAGACCCTTGACTTATATTGAGAGTATGTTATAGTAATATAGAAAAGAAAGAATTTATGAAAAAAAGATTATTACCCTTTAGAAGTGACAGAGTAGCAAAGTATTATGCAGAGTACCCTGGGTCAGTTTATATCGGTTGGGTCGATAAGAAAGACTTACCCTATCGTTGTGCCTTTGGTGATTACGATGGTGGTGCGTATTGTGTAGAAAGAGATGATGAATGAGTTATACTTTGTTTATTGTTTTAATTTTTACAAATGTGTTTGAAGGTGAACAAAAGACTTTTAGTATTGATGTACCTGACCAGACGATTGAAACTTGCGATGAGGCAATTGAGAATCTACAAATTGATTTAGATTTTCCTGGTATGAAATTTAGTGTCGCTGCGTATTGTCAACCAGGAGGTACAAATGCTTAATGTTTGGTATAAAGTTTGTGACTTTGTTGAATTTAAAATGTGGCCACATAAATTAGAGATACTTGTATTGATACAAGCAATACTTTCTTTGATATTGATATTTGGTTTGTTTTATTCATTAGGAGTTGATTGTTCATGAGTTGGAAAGTAAATTCAGAAAAAATAGCAAAAAGACACAACATACAAACATTTGATAAGTTGACTTATGAACAAGCAAAAGAAATAGGTTTTTGTTATTGTGTACCTTACACAAACAAAGAAGCATCAAAAGAATATGCAAAAGGTGCGAAGGCAGAATTAGATTATAAATTTGAACAATGGAAGAAAGGAGCATCATGAAACTATTAATTGGTATAATCATTGGATTCTTTTTGACTTGGTATTTTCCAATCGAAGATGAAATTGAATCAGCATTTAATAACTCTGATAGATTTTTAGAAGCTGTCATGGACACAATGAATGAAGTCAAAGAAGATAATTCAGTTTCCGAGTAAACAAGAGTTTCGTATAGAGTTTATGATAGATGATGAAATCTCTATGAGAGGCTCTAGTCAAAACATACATTGGAAAATAGAACATAATTATGGTATCGCTAAAGTACAAGCGAGAACAAGAAAACAAGCAAAAGAATTCATCTGTGAGTGTATAGATGTTTTAGAATGGATAGAATGAAATATACTTTAATACTACTGGCAACAATATTATGCTCAAGTTGTTCAAATGTACAACTTGGTTGGAATGAAGATTGTCAATGTCAATTACGAAAACAATTTTAAGGAGAAGTATATGAAAATATTTTTAGTTGCATCTTTACTGTGTATCAGTGCATGTGCAGATAAAGGATATGAAGCATTACCTAATCACGACCACATTAAGTGTACTGGTAAGTGTGATGTAAGATTAAAATAGGAGTTCGTATGAACAAAGATAGATTATGTGCATACTTATTAGTAGCACTCTTTGCAATACTTTACATCATAGGATAACATCATGTGTGGTTGGTATCCTTTAGAAATAGAACATGGACGAAAGAATAAACGAAATATGGAACGAGTTACAAAACCACTTCTCAAGCGAAGTACCAAACCCATACAACTATCCTAAATGTTTTTGGTATTATTTGCAAGTTTATAAGTTTGATAAAGATGAAGGTAGAGTTAATAGATAAAATGGGAACTGACTTGTCTGTTGTAAATGCAGCAAGAGTATCCTACGCAAAAGTAAAAGAGAAATTTGAAGCTTCAGATGAACGATTAATTCGTTATCTGGCAGAACACAATCACTGGTCGCCTTTCGCACATACCTTTCTTTCTTTTCGCATCAAGGCACCAGTGTTTGTGGCTAGACAATTAGTCAAACATCAAATAGGTTTAGTTTGGAATGAAGAGAGTCGTAGATATATTTCTGATGATGTAGAAATATATCGCATACGAAACTGGAGAGAGAAACCACAACATAGTAAACAAGGTAGTGGTGAGAATTTAAATCTATCTATTGATATTCAAACTGAAATAAATGAACATATAAATCAAGGTGTAAGTCTTTACAATAAATTATTAAATGAAGGTGTTGCACCAGAACAAGCTCGTGCAGTATTACCACAAAGTATGTATACTAATTGGATATGGTCTGGAACTCTATATGCTTTTGCAAGAGTATGTGGTTTACGATTAGATGACCATGCACAAAAAGAAACGCAAGAGATTGCAAAACAATTAGACATACATTGTGAAGATGCATTTCCTATCTCATGGAAATACTTGACAAAACATAAGGAATAAAGTATAATGAGTACATGGTGGAAAGGGTTTCTATTTGGAGTCCTCACAACAATAACAACTTTAATACTATTAATAAGATGATATTAGAATCTGAAATCTTACGACAAGCAATCAATGATTGTGGTTCTATGGTTCGTAAGTATCAATTTAAAGAAGATAAAAAAGATATATGTTCTTTTTGGTGGAAACAAATTATTCAACTTACAAAGAAAAGAAAAAAAGTTTTGAAAGAAGAACATCGACAGGCCAAAGAGATAGCTGATTATTTCGAATAAATAAGAGTATGGAAAATTCATACTTTATGGGCCGAGATGGTTTTATGTGGTTCATTGGTGTCGTTGAAGATAGAAACGACCCAGAGAGATTAGGCCGAGTCAGAGTTCGTGCACTTGGCTATCACACCGAAGATAAAACTAAAATCCCAACAGACAGTTTACCTTGGGCAACAGTAATGATGCCTGTTACTACACCATCTATGAATGGTTTAGGTCACACACCTTTTTTAGTACAAGGTTCGTGGGTAATTGGTTTTTACAGAGATTCTCAACATCTACAAGAACCTGTAATCATGGGAACTCTTCCAGGTAGACCAGCTGAGTATTCAAATACTGATACAGGTTTTAGTGACCCTGGTGATAATAAAGATTATGGTTATTACGATAAAGAAAAAGACACCTATACATATCCTGTAAGAAAAGAAGAGTCAGATATAAATCGTTTGGCTGTACCAAGTGTAACTCATGGTAATCGTTCAGCCAGAGATGACGCAGCAACACTTGAAGTACCTTTAGCAAATACAACGACCACTTGGGACGAACTTAAAACAACTGATGAAACATCAAGAGGTAAAACAGAAGAACGAGGAACATCTACTGAAACAAATGATGAAAGAGAAGAAAAGAAAAGAGTTGGTTCTGAATATCCATACAATCATGTTAGAGAAACAGAATCTGGTCACATTGTAGAATTTGATGATACTCCGTTTGCAGAGCGTGTGCACGAATATCATCGTACTGGAACTTTTTACGAAGTAGATGCTGATGGTAATAAGGTAACAAGAATTGTTGGAAGTAATTATGAAGTTGTTGCAGGTTCTGAATTTGTAAATGTTAAAGGTGATTGTAATTTAACAATAGACTCTAATTGTAGAACTTATGTAAAAGGTAATTGGGATATACAAGTTGATGGTAACCTGACAGAAGTAATTAAAGGTAATCATACTGAAACGATTGATGGTAGTCATTCTGAAACAATTAAAAAATCTCAATCATCAAGTGTAACAGGAAGTGTATCAGAAACTTATGGTGGAAACCAAGATACTAGAGTTACAGGTAATATAGATATTCGTGGTAAACGAATAGATTTAAACAAGGAGTAATCATGGGTCATGATGATAGTTCAATAATTATAGAACAAAGTATAGATAACTTTGAAGGAACTAAAAGTATTAATGTTAATGCTTCAGAAGGTATGTCCGATGTAGAAGCTGGAATACAATTTATTTATGATATAAAATATCATACAACAGATATTGCTATAGCAACAGCGTATGGTCTTTTCATTTATTTAATCGTTAGACTCATAAATAAAATTACATCATAGGAAGATATAATGGCACCTAGAAAACCTAGAAAAATACAAGTGATAATTCATGAACCCACTTTTAAAAGAACATCGATTGGAAGAGGTAAAGTGAAAACATCAACAATGAATAAAAATAAAAGAAGAAGTTGGAAGAAGTATCGTGGCCAAGGGTGATGGAGAATATATTGTACTGGTAAATGGTGAAGTGAAAACTTACACCAACTGGGAAGATTTACCTAGTTCATTTGAGAACATAATTAAATTTAATCCGACACCTCCACCTTCACCTCACACAAAAGAAGACCACGACTATATAGAAACATTTGATAAGAAACTTCACGAACTTATGGATAGAGAGGAAGAGTAATGCCAGCAGTAACAAGAAAAGGTGACGCAGATGTCACTCATTGTTCAACACCATTTAGATTGGGTTGTTCAGAAGATGTATTTGTAAACGATATCGGAGTATCACGACAAGGTGATGTAAATACAGTTCATGTATTACCTGGTTTACCTTGTCCTTCTCATCAACAAGTTATTACCACAGGTTCAACAACTGTCTTTGTAAACAATGTAGGTTGTGGTCGTATTGGTGATGGTATTACAGCTTGTACTTCAGTTGCACAAGGAAGTCCTGATGTTTTCGCAGGAGGTTAGTATAAATAATATCAGGAGAAACCTATGCCAACTTCTGGAAGTTTAAATTACGATGCTAGTATTACGAATGAGAAACGAAGTGTTCGTATATACAAAGATTTAAATCTAAATTTTAATACTAATGTTGTAACAAAAGACATTGCTAAACTTACTGATGTTGAAGCAATAAAACGAAGTGTGAGAAATCTTGTACAACTTAATCATTATGAAAAACCTTTTCACCCAGAGATAGGTTCTAATATTCGTAGAACATTATTTGAAACTCTTTCACCAATTACAGCTGTTATGTTATCAGAGCAAATTGAAAATGTAATTAGAACATATGAACCAAGAGTTGAATTACATAGAGTTGACTCCATACCTAATTTAGATAGAAATGCATATGATGTTCGTATTGAATTTTTTATTGTTAATGCACCTGCAGAATTAGTTGCACTTGATGTATTATTAGAAAGAGTAAGATGATAGAAGATGGCCCTATGAAAGAACACATGGAAAGAAGTAAAGAAGGTGTTATCAAATCACAGTATATAACATACACAGTTAAGAATGGTATGTTAGTAAAAGAAATTAGTACAAGAGATTATAAGAATTCAGCAAAAGGTGACTATGTTGATTCTATAACTAGTGAACCAATAGTAGAGGTAAAATAATGGCAACGACAGATAAAAGATTAGATATTTCAGAATTAGATTTTGATGACATTAAAACAAACTTAAAAACATTTTTAAGAAACCAAACAGAATTTACTGATTATGATTTTGAAGGCTCAGGTATGTCTTCATTATTAGATTTATTATCTTATAATACTCACTATCTTTCTATGAATGCAAATCTACTTGCAAACGAAATGTTTATCGATACAGCATCATTAAGGTCTTCAGTTGTGTCACATGCTAAAACTTTAGGTTACACACCAAGAAGTGTAAGAGCACCACAAGCAACAGTTGATATAACTCTTAACGATACCTCTGTCACTACAGCAACTCTTGCAAGAGGTACAAAGTTTTCAACAGTGGTAAACGATGTAACTTATAATTTTTTAGTTAATACTGCAAGAACAAAATCAAGAGTTGATAATGTATTAACTTTTGATAATGTAGTTTTGTATGAAGGCTCTTTAATCACTACAAGATATACAGCAGACTCAACAAATGTAGACCAAAGATTTATTATACCTGATAGTAATGCTGATACAACAACACTAACTGTAAGTGTACAAAATTCGTCAACAGATACCACGACAACAGTTTTTACATTAGCAACAGACATATCTCAAGTATCAGACACATCTAACTCTTATTTTTTACAAGAGATAGAGAATGGTCAATTTGAAGTTTACTTTGGTGACGGAGTTATTGGTAAGGCTTTAACAGATAACAATATTGTTATACTAGAATATATTGTAACAAACAAATCAGCTTCTAATGGTGCATCTACCTTTACTCCGCCTGGTAGTATTAGTGGTTCATCTGATAATTCAGTTGCAACAGTTTCTACAGCGTCAGGTGGTGCTGAAGCTGAAAACATTCAAAGTATTAAATTAAATGCACCTTTAGATTATGCAAGTCAAGGTCGTGCAGTTACAACAAACGATTTCAAAGTTATTGTACCTACACTTTTTGCTAACACACAATCAGTTTCAGTATGGGGTGGTGAAGATAATGACCCTGCAAGTTATGGTAAAGTTTTTATATCTGTTAAAACAACAACAGGTTCAGACCTTACATCAACACAAAAAAGAAATTTAGAAAGTAGTTTAAAAAGTTATGTTGTTAGTTCTATCAGACCAGAGGTCGTTGACCCAGAAGTGATTTCTATTAGATTAACAACAACATTTAAATATAACTCTACTGCAACAACTAAAACTAATAACGATTTAGCAGCATTAGTTTCAACCACAATAGCAGATTACAATACAAACAATCTTGGATTATTTTCTGCACCATTTAGATATTCAGAATTGATAGGTCAAATAGATGATTCAGATACATCAATTAATTCTAACATTACTACTGTTCAAATGTCTAAAACATTTACACCAACTTTAAATTCATCTAGTTCATATACGATTGCTTTTAATAATGCATTCTTCAATCCACACTCTGGACATTCAAGTGTAATATCATCAACAGGATTTAAATTATCTGGTAATGAGAATGAATTATTTTTACAAGATGATGGCAAGGGTACATTACAATCTTATTATCTATCAGGTACAACAAGAATTATTGCAAATTCATCTTTTGGTACTGTTGATTATTTAAATGGTAAAATAGTTATCTCAAGTGCAACAGTTATTAGTGTATCTAATGTTGATAGTGTTGCATCAACAAAAATAAGAGTTGTTGCTTCACCATCGTCTAATGATATAGTTCCTTTGAGAAATGACATTATAGAAATAGATACTTCTAATTCTTCTGTTACTGGTATTGTAGATACTGTATCATCTAGTGCTGGTTCATCAACTACAACAAGTTCGTCAGCAGTTACTACTGCAGATACTTCTAGTTCGTATGTAAGTTCTTCTAGTTCATCAAGTGGATACTAATGTCTAAATCTGTCTTTGACAAAAAACTATCACCTATATTAAGTGACTTTCTACCAGAGTTTGTCAGAGCAGACCATCCGAAGTTTGTAAGATTTCTAAAAGATTATTTTAAATTTTTAGAGTCAGCTGAACTAACCATATCTGGTACTGTTAATTATGTAGCTCAAGAAACTATTAGTAAGAATTATGTTTTAGATGAGAATGGTGATAATATTGTTTTACAAGATTCTGTTTCTAAATTTACAGAAGGTGAAACAATCACAGGTTCTACTTCTAAAGCTACTGCACAAGTTCTTGTTGATGACTTTGATAGTAATCAAAAACTTTACATAACTTCTAATCAAAAATTTATTACTGGTGAAACTATCACTGGTGCCACATCTTTATCTTCAGCAACAGTTACAAAGTATCGTGCAAATCCAGTACAAAATATTCAGCAACTTTTAGAGTATGCAAATGTTGATAATACAATCTATGATTTTTTAGATAAATTTAAAGATTCATTTTTAGAAGGTATTCCAAATACTCTTGCATCAGGTTTATCAAAAAGAAAATTAATTAAAAATATAAAAGATTTATATTCTGCTAAAGGAACAGAAAAAGGACACCAATTATTTTTTAGAATGTTATTTGACGATGAAGCAGAGTTGTTTTATCCTAGAGATAATATGTTACGAGTTTCAGAATCTACTTGGTCTGAAAATTCTTTCATGAGAATAATTGAAAACACAGGTTCAAACTTTACAGAATTACAAAATCAAACTATCACTGGTTCAACATCTGGTGCATCTATACTTATTGAAAATGTTACAAAGTTTACAGAAGATGGTGTTCAATATGCACAACTACAAGTTGCATTAGATTCTTTAGATGGAACATTTACTATTGGTGAAACTGTAACTGGTGCATCAAGTGTATCTGATGTTTCTATGAGTGGTACAGTTCAAGAATTACTTACAGGTGCAACAATAGATGCAGGTGGGCAGTATTATGAAGTAAACGATAGTGTTACAGTTAGTGGTGGTAATGGTCAAGGTGAGTTGATTGTTAAACAAGTAGGTTCTGGTTCAATAGATGAAATTATTATTGATGATGTAGGTTCTGGTTATGCTGTAGGTGATAGTTTAATATTTAATAACTCTCTTACAAATGGCGGAGGGGCTGCAGCCGAAGTTGAAATTATAGGTGGTGCATTACAACTTGAAACAAAAACTTCACCTGGTAGGGTTATTACTGAAGAAAGAGAACAGATTGTTATCAATCACTCTTTTGGTTTTGATTTAGAAGAGGCAACTTATGAAAGTGCTTACATAGTTTTAAATAGAAGTGCAACACCTAATGTTGATGCAGGTGATAATATTATTTTAGAAGATAACTCTGGTTTATTACAAGCAGAATTATCTGCAGTTGATTATGCAGCACAAGCTTCAGAATCGACAGATTTATCTGGTGAAATAATTTTAGAAGATGAATTGAGTAACAAAGATTTAAAAGAAGAATCTTTTGAGTTATTAGATTTAAGATTAGAACAAACTGTTGGTACTGAAGAAAATATTTTATATGAAGATGGCTCATTAATACAATTAGAACCAAATACTTTACCATCAGGCGAAAGAGGTTCGATTCGTAAAGTTAAAATGTTATTAAAAGGTGACGGTTATCAAAGTCTACCTACTGTTACAGTTTCAAGTTCCACTGGGTCAAGTGCAGCAGTTATTGCTAAATCTACATCAGGTGTAGGTTCTATTGCTCAGTTTGCTGTTCAAAACTTTGGAGCTAATTATACAACTTCAGATACGATTACTTTAAGAAGAAATGTTTTAGTCAAAGATATAACTAGTGGACCATTTTCTGCAGATGAATCTATAAGTCAATTTACAGGACAAATAAAATCAATAGATGCTGATTTACAGATATTAGAATTATCTGGTACAAATATTCCTGATGAAGGTGATACCATTACAGGTTTAACATCAAGTGCATCAGCCTCTGTTGTACAATGTGAATCTGCAAGTGCTAGTATTACAACAGGTGCAGTAGGTACAAGTGTTGCTGATTTTGTTGATACATCTGGTCATGTATCTGAAGACTCTATGAGAGTTCAAGATTCTTATTATTATCAAGATTTTTCATATGTTGTAAAAATAGGTAACTCAATTTCTGATTGGAGAGATAGTATTAAAAAGGCTACTCACCCTGCAGGATTTCAAGTTTTTGGTCAAGTTACTTTTTCAAGTTTTGTACAAGCAACTATTCAAACTCCTACTGGTGGTTCAATCTCTGGATTTGTTGGTGATACAGAAACATTTACTCCAGAACTTGCTTCTACATTCTCTACATTATTCACTAGAGTATTTGGTAGAAGACTTGGTACTACATCTGATGGTACAACTTTAAATACAACTCCAGAAAGTGGATTTGATGCAAACACAGATGGTGGTGGCACTGTATTACCATCAGGTAAAAGAGAAGTTACACTTACAAGTTCCGTATCAGTTGCAACTGATGCTACAAGAGGTAAGAGTTCAACAGGACCATTCTTAAAGAACTTAACTTTATATGGTTTTATGGAAGATGGTTTTTTAAGTGACGATGAAAACATAGATGCATATTATTCTATTGACCAATTTGCAACATTTAAAATAAATGATGTTGATGCAACTGGTGGATTTAGTGATACTGATGAAGAAAAATTTGATTCGACTACAAGAAGTTTTGACGAAGTAAGAAACTTTCATACAATTAAATCATTAACAACAAGAATAAATGTTCCTCCAAGAGGTGAATTGAGAATTACTAAAACTGGAATGTTCCAGACATTTGACATGGATTTCAAAACATTTGATGATATAAGACAAACATTTGATGAAGGTTCTGGTGGTGGTATCACGATTGATACACTAGGTACAGAGTTCATAGATTTCTCTGAAACAACTTCAAGATTCGATTCTACTGCTGTGAAATTTGATGTTGGTTTTGCAGGGTTAACTAATCCACTAGACTTCTCACAAACACTATACAAATTTGATGATACACTAGGTGGTGATTATGCAAGATTTGATGCAGACTTTAGTGTTTCACAAACTGCAAATATAACAACTACATTTGATGCAAGTGCATTTAGATTTGATGCAACTTTATCAGATATGGGATTAACTTTTGATAACACTGCAACATAACCTTTATAAATAAAAGTAGATATTAGGAGATTAGGATATGGCATATCAATCTATCGGACTTGGAAGCTCAGCAAATGACGGGACTGGCGATACCCTGCGTGCTGGTGGTGACAAGGTAAACGATAACTTTGTAGAACTGTACACATTATTAGGTACTGGTTCTGCTTTAACTTCGGGGTTAAGTGCGACTGCAACAGTAGTCACATTGACGGCTCCAGTAATCGCCACAAGTTTAGACTTAAATGGTTCTGAACTAATATTAGATGTAGATGCAGATACTTCAATCACTGCAGATTCAGACGATACAATAGATTTCAAAATAGGTGGTTCTGATATATTTCAGATGACTGCAACTAAACTTGACCTTAATGGTAAAGAATTAGTTTTAGATGCAGACGCTGATACATCTATCACTGCCGATACAGATGACACTATTCACTTTAAAATCAATGGTGATGATGATATCATTTTTCAAACTGGTATTATTGATGTAAAGAATAGTGGTTCAAAATCTCAAGTAAGATTATATTGTGAGAGTTCAAATGCACACTATGTTGCAATAGAATCTCCAGCTCATGCTGTATATTCTGGTAACATCACAGTTACATTACCTAACAAAACATCAACACTTCAAGGTTCATCAACTGAAACCATTACTGGTGCTGGTGGTTCTAATGCATTAGATAAAGATACTGAAGTATCACTTCTAAACACTGGTAGTGGTACTGCATCACTTACTCTTGCAGCTGGTCGTTTTGTTGGCCAAAGAAAAATAATCATTATGACCGTTGCTGGTAATAATGCAACAATGACACAATCAAATGGTAACTTAAACTCTACCAATGTACCTTCAAGTATTTTATTTAATGCTGTTGGTGAAAGTGTTATTTTAATATACAATGGTTCAAACTGGAATGTAGTTTCAGTAAATGGTGCAACCGTATCATAGGATAAGTTATGGCTGTCTTTCAACTTCCAACTGATGGTATCGCAGACGGTGCCATCACAACTGCAAAGATTAATGCATCAGTTAGTCTTGGTGCATCTGTAAATGTCATACTTGACGGAACAGATGGTGGAGGTTCAAATGCTGGTGATAATTTAATTCTTGATGGTACAGACGGTGCTGGTGCTAATGCTGGTGATAAAGTTCAACACGATGATGTCCTAGATGCAAATGCCATTCCTCAATCTTTTGGACAACAAGCACAGTTTAGAGCAAACACTAAATTTTTAAATGAAACACTTACGATTCCTCAATCAGTTAATGCAATGGCAGTAGGGCCACTCACGGTTACTTCTGGTAATACATTGACAATAGAGGGAGATGTTGTTATACTTTAGGTAGATTTTATGGGTACATTAAAAGTAGATAATATACAAACTGAATCTGGTAGTGCAATCATTACTAATGGTGCGATTCCAGCTGCACAATTAAGAAGTTCTGGTGTTGGAAGAATATTATTA
>VTLG01007531.1_pt1 | contig 51969 bp, 91 predicted proteins | sample 4694571 | NCBI WGS metagenome assembly VTLG01 (sample SAMN12604809, study PRJNA352737) | marine metagenome | biome: ENVO:00000447; feature: ENVO:00000209|ENVO:00000569|ENVO:01000036; material: ENVO:00002151; isolation source: viral sequences binned using virsorter ... | reverse complement strand
TATAATTACAGTTGATTTGCCATTAAGATATTTAAAATTTGAAGTAGGTGATGTTGTAAAATTTGATGGATTAATAAATAATTTAAAATTGTATGGTGAAGATTATACAATAATAAACAACAGAAATGGGCAAGATATATATCCTTATTTTATGATAATGGAAACAGTTAAAAATATAAATAAAATCACATTTAAATTATTACAATTACATAAAAATTTACCTGTTGAACAACAAGATGATATACAAACTGAATTGAACAGATCAGGTATGAAAATACCATTAGAGCAAGAAATAGATAAAGTATTAAAGCCAACCAATATTATACCAACCGATGATGTGATACCAAGAACAGAATCACAAGATGATGATGGGCAAGATGTTGGTAGTGGTGGCAGAGGTGGAGGTGGTTATTAATGTTACATAATTTTAATTATTATTATGGAGATGGTACATTTAGTGTTGAATCAAATGGACAATTAAATGGATTACAAATTTCTTTTACAGGAAATCCAACAATTATTTCTAAATTACCTGAAGGTTGGAATTTAAGAAAAGATAATTACATTTTAGTTATATGGGCTTCTGATAATACACCATTAAACTACAATGTATTTGATTATACAGGAACTTTAAAAATAAACAAAGTATTAGGTATGGATTTTGATAAAAATAAAATAATTGGCAAAGGTTACAATAATCACATATCTTATTGGAATGAAACTTATAGCCTGTGGGATTCAGCAGGAGAATATGAAAATTATAATAAGAGTTATACAGTATGAAATTAGTTAAACCAAGATTTTTTATAGATATGCCATCACTTGCTCAAAGTGTAGGTGCAATATCTTATGCAGAAACTTTTGAAGATTTAGGTGTGAGTGCTTATGATCTTCATTTTTTAAATTATAAAAAGCCAAAAAATATCACTATTCCGTCAGCAGTATCAACAGGGGCAAAAATGATTATAGTATTTAGTGATTCAAGATGGACAAAATGTATTGATTATTTTGGTATGATGGCACAAAGTTTTGATGAAAATGTTAAATTTGCCATTACTGAAAATTATATAACAGAACCAAATGAAATAATAGATGATACTTTTCCTAATTATGATGATTGTGAATTTTTTAATTGTGAAGCAGGTAATGTTGGTCAAATAACAGCATTAAATACAGGTGGGTATTTGATAAGAAAAAGAAATAATTATGATACAAATGCTGATTTACCTGTAACATTTTTCAATCATACTGACGATAGGATGGAAATTCAACAAGATGATGGTACAAAAATAATAGCTAAAGCAAGACAAATAAATTTATCAGCATTAAACTTTAATATAAACACAGAATATAGAAAACCTATTGGTGGTATCACTTATGGTTGGCATTATACAATGCCACATTCAGCTAATTTAGAATATAAATATTCAGTTGAATATGATGGTGTAGATGTTACACAAACTAAAGGTGGCAATACCTTATACAACAAAAGACATACAACAGGTGCATCATATGTAGATTATCCACCATATCAAATATTTAGACCACATCCATCAGGAATTAGTCATCCTGAAGCAAATTCAGGCAGAAAAGTATGGGATTTAACATTTTCTTATATAAGTGAAACAGATTATCAACAAGATTATTCATCAGGTAATTCAATGTGGAGATGGGATGCAGTTGAAGAAGGTGGTGGAGATGATAATGTTGCAGGTGGTTGGAGTGGTATAAGAAATGATTTTACATCAAGAGTTCTATATGGAACACAAGGATATCTACCATTCGTATTTCAACCTGATAGCACAAAAGATTACTACACAGTATGTAAATTTGATCAAAACAGTTTCAGTTGCACACAACAAGCACCTGATTTATGGCAGTTTTCGTGCAAAATCAAAGAAACTTGGTAGAGGTGAACTCCTCAAATCCCCTATACATCCGTATAAAATAATCATCTCTACCATTTTATTTTAAAAAAATAGTTGCATTGATATTGTTTTATTCCCTAACTTTAAATAGTTGAAAGATAAACAAATGAAAATAAAGGAAAAACAAATGAAAAAAATAAAACAAATAATAAAAAAATTAAATGATTATAATAATAAAACAAATTCGCACATAATATTTAAACTTAATATTGATGAACATCACAACAAATATCAATATTTAGTAATTGACACAATAAATGAGATTTTTGGAGAAAAATCAACAAAAATTACTTTTAATAGTAAAACACAATTACAAGATCATTTAACAGGTTTAGAAGCATTATATATTAAAACTTTCAATAAATAAAAAAAAAAGGAAAAACAAATGAAAACAACATTAAGAGGACTTCACAATTTATCATATTATCCTAAAACAAAAAAAATCAATGTGGGACGTGGATCAAAACAAATAGTATCAAATCCTGATATTAGAAAAGCTACAATAGAATGGGATATAGAACTAATAAAAACACAAAGATCAGTTGGTGCTAAAATTCAAGTTTACAAAGTTGTTATAGAACTTGAAGATGACACTAAAATTAGAGTGGTTGATAGAGATTTATTTGTTATTGAAGAAAATAACAATACTTCAGGGTTTTTAGAAGGTACAGCAGATATAGCACCTACATTTTTAGAATACTATGATGATTCCTGTTCTAAATATACGTATGATCCTGCAATCACAATATCTTTTGGTTGGTAGATATTTCAATTAATAAACAATAAAAAGGGGAAGTGTAAAAAACTTCCTTTTTTTATTTGCATCATATATTATTTTATTCTTAACTTTAAATAGTTGAAAGATAAACAAAGAAAAACAAATGAAAACAAAAATAAATATAAAAGATATTCAAACATCAAAAATAGCAGGTGAGTATGATTATAAATTAAATGATACTTACTATCAATTATCCTATGATTGCAATAAATATTGGGTTGTTTATGAAACAAAAGAAACAATACACGGAACTCCTCACGATTGGATGATTGTAAATACTTGCTCAACATTTAAAGAAGCAAAAGAAATTTTATCTAATCACATAAATAAATAAAAACAAAGGAAAAACAAATGAAATTAAAACAATTATTATTAAAAGAAACGAAGCAATTAAGATTTGATTATATTGATCGTTGTCTTGAATATGCTTCAAAAGAGTGGGACAGAATAAGGGAAGATGTGAAAAATAGAAAAGAATTTATTAGAAAATTTTCACACGGATTTTGTGCAACAGATGAACAAATTGAAAATTATAATAAAATGATTATTGAAGCAGGATATGTAGAATATAGCAAAGATGGCTATATTGATATGAATGGTAGATTATCAAAAAATGCTTCAGCAAAATTTCTTGCAGATAATGTTAAATTAGATAATCATCAAGCTATGTATCATAGTCAAAAAGATTATATAGAACGTGCATTTAAACAAGCAGAAAAACATTATTTTAATAGTATTGATCGTTTGTCTAATAGAATACAGAAAAAGCAATTAAATGAGTCTAACTTAACTTTAAAAACATCTTATATAGATAAGAACATATCAACAACTATATCAGATGGTAAAAAAACAGTTAGAGCCTATACAATATTGGCTTGGGGAAATGTACAAAAACCACATTACAGATACTTGGTAAAATAAAAAAAAGGGGGAAGTGTAAAAAACTTCCCTTTTTTTCTTGCATTGATATTATTTTATTTCTTAACTTTAAATAGTTTAAAGATACAATAAAACAAATAGAGGAAAAACAAATGAATAAAGAACAAATTAAACAATTAAAAATCAGTAACAAAAACTTAACTATAGAAAATTGTCCAAAATCTACTTATTGGCTTAACAAAAAAACAGGAACTATTGTTCGTTTGTATTTAGTACAAGATGAGCGAAATACAGAATTAAAACAAAGAGTATATACTGAAAATACAGAACGTGGAAGAAGCTATGAATATACTTGGAATGAATTAGTAAGTAAGTTTTTGTGCATAAGAAATGAAAATATAACTAATGATCAATATGAAGGTGTCATAAATAACAAAGAATTATCATCTTGGTATAAGTTTGCAACAAAAAAATTGCCAAGATATAAAAAACATATCAAGGCTTGGAACAAATTTTCTAATTGTAAATTATCTGAAAAGCAAAAAAATATGCTTATGCCTATGATCAATGAAATGTTATTGCATAAAAGTAATTTTGAAAATTGTTTTGAATGGGAGGTTGCATAATGTCATATAGATATGATTTTGATGGATTACACGAAATTACAGATGATGGTAGAGATGAGGATAATGAATATATTGAATGCTTTACTTGTGAAGATATGGTATTACTAAAAAATACTGATGAGCATAAATATTATAATATAATAACAAAAAATTTTGATTATCAAAATATTTGTACTCGATGTAATGACGTTATGGAAGATATAAAAGTAAAATATAACACTAAATGTAAATAATAAAAAAGGGTGTGGAAAGATTTTCAAAAACCACACCCTCATTCAAGAGATAAGCAAATGATAATTTGCATAAATAAGTTAGGAGTAATTATAGATGGAAACAAATAAAATAAAAGAATTAGCTAAAAAATATAATTTAAATAAGAATGATTTTTGGCTACACAAACAAAGTGGTAATTATATTATAACACATAAAGCAGTTGAAAAAATACAAGCTATAGAAAGTATTGAAATGATTGATTTTAAAATTTTAAATAGTGAAAAGCATTTTAATGAAGAAGGTAAAGAAACTTATGATTTCGCAAGATTCTTAATTACTATGAAAATGGGTAATAAAAAAGTTACTACTGTTGGTGAAGCTGATTCTAAAAATTGTATGTCAGGTTACAAGGGAATGATGGCAGAAAAACGAGGTATCGATCGCTGTGTATTAAAATTAATTAATGCGTATGAGTATGGTATTTATAGTGATGTAGAATCTGATGATTTCAAAAAACCTAAAAATAACATTGCAACAGGTAAACAACAATCTATGGTACATTCACTATTAAATCATACAGCATTTACAGTTGGTCAAGGTGCTAAATATAAAGATGATATAAAAGATTCGATAATGGAAATATTTGAATCTAAATCAGATACATCTGAATTGATAACTGATTTGAAAGAATTAAGAGAACAATTTAAAAATGCACAAAAGCAAAATAAAGTAGTTTAGCTAAAAAGGGGGAGGTAGATGTTTTTTCATTTGTTTTTTCTACCTCCTCCGTCCTCCTCAAAATAAAGGAACGATATGAAAAAAGAATCAAAAAAAATAGATATAGAAGAATTATACCCAAAGACCTGTAAAGGTTTTCAAGATGCGACTGATGAGATGTATGATTTATTTAAAAAAAAACAAGAAGATTATGGTTCTACTAATATTGGTATGGGTAGCAAAACAGTTGATGATGATGATGATGTAGAAAGATCATTAATTGGATTGTCAATTAGAATGAACGACAAGATACAAAGATTAATGAATTTAACATTTAAAAATATAAAAAAACCTAATAATGAATCTATTGAAGATACCCTGATTGATATAGCTAATTATGCTGTAATGGCTAAAATAGTTATTGATAAAGATTGGGGAAAATAGATTTAATGTCAAATATAACTGATAGAGAAATTTTTATAGAATACATTAGAGAAAATGTTTATTTTTTTACAGATGAAGAAATAGATCATTTTGTTGATTTTATAATAACAAGGGATATAGACCGTAGAGGAGGTTACAAAAACTAATGACACTAAATGATAGAATAACAGAATACAGAGATATGCAAGATAATTATGAAGCAACAATTAAAAATATAAGAAGAAGGCTTGATAAACTTGAAAAGATAGTTGATAAAATAAATCCCAATACTAATCCTGCTTGGTTAGCAAAATATGCAAAAGAATTATTGAGTGAAAAATGAAATTAATATAGGTTCAGCAGGAGAGCATTTAGTTTTGTCTGATATAATGTTGCAGGGATACAAATGTTTTAAAGTAGAAGAATCATTGCCATTTGATATAGTTATGTTTGATAAAAAAAATAAAATTTATAAAATACAAGTAAAATCAACATTAAATAAAAAAACGAATTATCATTCTAAAAAGAAAACATCATATTGTTTTTCTGTTGTTAGACAAAAACAAATAAGGAAAAAATTTAAAGATAAAAGTGGATACACATACAAATATAAGGAAAACAAATATGGCAAAGATGATTATGATATTTTGGCTTGTGTAATCATACCACTTAAAAAAGTTTTTTATTATAAGTTTAAAGATATAAAATTAAAATACATATCATTAAAGGGAAATGAAAAACAACATTTATATCAATGTTTAAGGTATCCAATTATAGATGAAAAAACTATAAAAAAGATAAAAAGATGTTACTAAAAAAAAGAGGAATATATGATAAAAACAACACCATTACAAGATAGGATTGATCCAAAAACAGGTAAGCCAAAAGCATTGCAACACAATGCTAATGATGATTATAATGAGAAAAGAGTCATTCAACATTTTTGGGACAGTCAAAAAGTAATACTGCATCCATATGCAACTTATTCTCCGATAGACTATTGGATGGAAAAGAATAAAAAAGTTGTAGGTATTGCAGAATTAAAAACATCATTTATAAAAGATAGCACTGTTGCATATTTGAATTTTAGAAAATTTGTAACTTTAATTGAAGCATCGCTTGGTTTGAGAACTAAAGGATATTTTATTACTCAAAGAGTTGATGGAAGTATTTATATAAAAGATGTAACGAAACTACAAGGCGATATTAAAATCGTAGATAGAGGACTTGATAGTCTGAATGAAAAAGAACCTGTACTCTGTGTTCCATTAGACAGTATGTACAAATTAATATAAGGAGATAATAAATGGAAATATCAAGAATGTCAAAAGGTGATTGGGGAAAAGTTGTTGCTTTTTTTGATGTCAAAACTCAAGATAATTTAAATTTAAAAGGATTTAAATTAGTCAAAGGAACTGATGGCTTGTTTGTTGGTTATCCAAGTGTCAAAAAGGCTGATGGTGAATATGATACAACAGTTTGGGCAGATAAAGAAACTAAAGCAAAATTACATAAATTAGCTTTAGATCACTTTAATAGTGAACCATTGCAATCAAATATATCTGATTCAGCACCTGATTTAGTTCTAAACGATGAGTTACCGTTTTGAAGAAGAAATACTTGAAAAAACTGTTACAAGAAAACGAGAGAAGTCATTCGTGGCTCTCTCGTAAACTTGGTGTTAGCCATACAACAGTTATTAATTGGACTAAAGGAATACATCCTATTGACAAAAAATACTTTGTTAAAATTTTAGATGTATTTAATATTCCAATCGAAAAACTATTAAAAGATATTTAGAAAGAGAGATAAGTAAATGAAAGTTAGTTATTTAAAAGATAGTCAATTAAAATACATTATATCTTTAACAGATAAAGATATAAAACTTATAAAAGAGGGTGGTGATATAACATCTTACTCTATGAAAAGACCTAACGATTTGATTATGGTTTGTAAGGAGTTGAGATGAAAGAAGCATTTTATTTTAGCCACGATGCCAATGCTCAACACGATCCAAAAATAATAAAAATGTTATCAAAATTTGGTTGGGAAGGTTACGGTATATATTGGGCATTAGTTGAGCGATTAAGAAACGAACCTGATTACATATTGGAATGTGATTACGATTGTTTAGCATTCGCATTGCGAACGGATAAAGACAAAATAAAATCAATAGTTCTTGATTATAATTTATTTGAAGTATATGATGGTAAATTTTGGAGTAAATCTTTATTGAGTCGTATGGAAAAGAAAAACGAAAAAAGCAAAAAAGCAAGAGAATCTGCTCTAAAAAGATGGAATTCGATCAAAATCTAAAACAATTAAAAAAATAAAAGATAGTCCTTTGTTAGTAGGGTTTGAACAAAAAGACTATAAAAATGCAAACGTATTGCGAACGCATAGCGAAACCAATGCTATAAAAGAAAAGAAAGTAAATAAAAAGAAAGTAAATATAGATTTTAGTGTGTTTTGGGATTTGTACGATAAAAAAGTTGGTGATAAATCTAAATGTGTAAAAAAATGGAATAATCTTAAAGATGAAGATAGATCAAAAATTATAAATACATTACCTGTTTTTTTAAAACTAATACCTGACAAACAGTTTCAACCTTATCCAATGTCTTATTTGAATGGGAACAGATGGGAAGATGATTTAACTATACATAAGACATCTGAAGAACAACAAATTGAAATACAAGAAAATATGTTAAAAAGAGAAAGAAAAAAACAACAAGAACAATTTAAAAATATGGAAAAAAACTCTGCAAGTAAGGAAGAAATAACAAATATTATTAATAGTTGGAAAAAAAGATAAAAAAATAATAAATTAGTATATGACAGAAAAACTAACAAAAGAACAAATAGAAATGAAAAAAGCAGATAGACTATTACAACAAAGGCTATTAAAAGATAGAGCAATGTATGCAGTATCATTAGGGGCATTACCTGTTATTTTATTGTGCATATTAAGTTTAATTTATTCAGCACAAACATTATCAGCAGAGAGTTTGGCAGTAATATCAGGGGTAGTAAGTTCTGTTGTTATTTCATTAATAACTATATTATCATCATTATCAGGAGCAGATAAACCTGATCCTATGGTAGAAATTACTAAAAGATTAATAGACAATCATACAGAGGATAGTTCTAAAGAAATAATAGTAGATGATAAATCAGTTAGAATACAAAATAAACATTCTAAAATGGTATCAGGAAAAGATTTGCTATATGGTGATGATAAGCCATTAAAAAAAGGTAAAAAATAATGTTGTTTGTAACTTGGCTAACAGTGGTTGTTATAAGTGTGGGTGCAGGAGAATATTTTAATTGTAAATATCCAAGAGTAGATGAAACTTATAGCAGTGAAGGGTTTTTTTGTAATTGGGAAGATAAAGATTTTTATGTAGAGAATGGTAAGTGGATACTCACTGAATCTGATTCAACTGATAATTGTTTCGAAGAAAAATGGAGAAAGAAATATTGGCAAAAAAGAAATGATTGAAAGTACGATACATTTTGTTAAACATTTATTTGGATTTTGTGGAGAACCACATCCAAATATATTTATAGGTGGTATTGGATTGGTAGGATATTGTTTTAGTTGCTGTAAAAATATGATAAATATGAAAAAAAAATTAACTACACACGAAAAAAGAAAAGCAGAGTTAGATAAATTGAATGGTAAGTATAATGGGTGGTGGATATATGCTTATTATAAAGATATATTGTTCAAATATGTGCCAAGAGGAAAAGATTGGAAATAAATTTAATTACTATTTTAATGAGCATAGCTTATTCTTTTTTTCTCGCTATACCTGTTTGGATTATATATTTAATTATAAAAATAAAAGTTATTGAATGGATACACCATACGAAGAAATATCGATCCCTATAAAAATAAAATCAAGAAATCAAATAGATAGATTGCATTGGGGTGCCAAATCACGTCTAAAAAAACAGTATCAACTTCTCATAAATAATCAAATGAAACTCAACAAAATAAAAAAAGCTACTCCTGATGATAAGTATGTAATCACTATTGCATCTTATAGAAAAAGATTAATAGATTATGATAATATTGATCTTAAACAATTATTAGATGCTTTAGTAAATGTTGGTTTTATATGGGATGACAGTCCAAAATACATACCAAAACAATTTAAAAGTCAAATAAAAGATAAAGATGAACGAACACTTATTACGAGGTACGCAATACCTTAAATTTATACGCAGTCAAAAATACTGTTGTGTTTGTATGCAAGAAAAAAATATAGAACCTCATCATCTCAAAGCGATTGGAATGGGCAATAATCGAAAAAATGAGATGCCTGAACATTTTACAGCAATACCTGTTTGTCGCGAATGTCATATTGAATATCATACCAAAGGGCAAAAATATCAATCTAATAAATGGAAATTAAATCATTGGAAAGAATCAACTAAATACATAATAAAATTTATAAATGAAATATCAAGGAGTTAGATGCAAGTAATAATTAAAAATATAAAAGATTTAATTAGTGCAGAATACAATCCAAGACAATTAAAAAAAGAACAATTTAATCAATTAAAAGATTCTATTAAAAGATTTGGTTTGGTTGATCCTGTTATTATAAATAAAAATGATAGCAGGAAGAATATTATAATTGGTGGTCATCAGAGAACAAGAGTGGCTGAATCACTTGGTATTGAAGAAGTACCTTGTGTAGAAGTTGATTTAACATTAGATGAAGAACGAGAATTAAATGTTAGATTAAATAAAAATACAGGTGAATGGGATTTTGATATATTGGCTGATATGTTTGATATTGATGAATTAAAAGATTGGGGATTTACTGATGATGAATTGCTTGGCTTTGAACTTGAAGAAGAAAAAGAAGGCAATATTGATGATGATGAAATACCTGAAGTAGAAGAAGCAGTAACTAAATTAGGTGATTTGTGGATATTGGGAGAGCATAGATTGTTATGTGGTGATGTATTAAAAGATATGGATAAATTACCAAATGATTATGATTGCATTGTTACTGATCCACCTTATGGAATGGATGCTGTTAAAAATTCAGGTGTTTTAAAAGATAAATACAAAGATATTAAAAATGACAATGATAATAATGTTGCAAAAGAATCTTATAAAATATTAAATAAAAACATTCCACAGGTTTGGTTTGGTGCTAATTATTATTCATCAGTATTGCCTGATTCAGCATCTTGGTTAGTTTGGGATAAAAACAACGGTGGAAGTGATCAAATGGATTGTGAATTGGCTTGGACTAATTTAAAAGGTGTAGTTAGAAAATATAAACAAGCATCTGAAAAAAAGAATAGAGTGCATCCTACACAAAAACCTGTTGATTTATTTTTATGGGTATTAAAAAAAATTGATTCTAAAGCAGTATTAGATCCATTTCTTGGCAGTGGTTCAACATTAATAGCTTGTGAAAAGACTAATAGAAAATGTTATGGTATGGAACTTGATCCACATTATTGTGATGTAATAGTAAAGAGATGGGAAGAATTTACAGGAAAGAAAGCAGAATTATATGGCAAGACCGAAAAAGTATAATATAGATGAAAAGCAGGTAGAAAGACTTGCATCTTTTGGTTGTACTAATACTGAAATTGCTTCTTTTTTCGGATGCAGTAAAGATTTAATTTCAAAGAGTTATTCCACAAATATTACAAAAGGCAGAGATCAAGGAAAAATGAGATTGAGAAAAGCAATGTGGAATAATGCAATAAACAATAATAATACTGCTATGCAAATATGGCTATCAAAGCAAGTATTAGGAATGTCTGATAAACAAGAAGTAAAAACAATGGAGTTACCATCAGGCTTTGACACGCACCATATCGAATAAAAAATTAACAACTCACAAAAAATGGGAACTGCTTGTAAAAAGTTTAGTTCCTTTAGGTGAAGATGATCCTAATCATTGGTGGTTGTACAGTTTTCTAATTAATAATAGATTATCAAGGTAATGAGTATCGGTTTATTTAGACATCAAAGTCAATTCGTCCATTCTAATGCAAAATATCCTGCATTAGTTTCAGGGTATGGTGCAGGTAAAACGTATGCTTTATGTGTAAAAGCATTAAAAGAATGTGGAAAAAATTCAGGTTATGTTGGAGTGTTATTATCACCAACTTATAGGATGGTAAAAGATACTTTACAACCTACATTAGAGGAGGTATTAAAAAATGTTGGCTTCAGTTATGAATATAGTGCGTCTGATAATAGATATCGTATTTATTGGAGCAATGGTCATTCTGACATTATTTTACGTTCTGCTGAAAACTATCGTAGGTTGGCAGGACTCAACTTGGCTTGGGCAGGGATTGATGAGTCTGCTTTACTTAAAGATGATAGATGTTGGAAAATGGTTATTTCAAGGCTACGAAAAGGAAACACCCTCCGAGCATTCATCTGCACAACCCCTGAAGGATTCAATTACGTTTACGAATATTGGAAAAATACCCCAAAAGAAGGATATGAATTAATACAAGCAAGAACACAAGACAATACAAAGTTGCCAAAAGAATTTATACAATCGCTAAAAGAAAATTATGATGAGAAATTAATTAATTCTTATATGAATGGGCAATTTGTAAACTTGCAATATGGTTCAACCTACTATAACTTTGACAGAGAAAAGAATGTTAAAAATGTATCTTACAATAAATCCCTGCCAATATGTATCGGAATCGACTTCAATGTCGATCCAATGTGTGCAGTGGTATGTCAAGTCCACTCCAATGACCAAGTTCACGTATTTGACGAATTTAAATTACGTCATACAGGAGGAAGGGAATTGATAACTGAACAAATTGCATTGGCAATTAAAGATAAATATCCTAATCAAAACTATTATTGCTATCCTGATCCATCAGGAAGCCAAAGAAAAACATCTGCAATAGATACAGATCACGACATATTAAGAGCAAATGGATTTATTTTAAAAGTAAAAAGAAAAGCACCAAGAGTGATTGACAGAGTAAATGCAACCAATAAATTATTTGATAATTTAATTGTTGATCCAAAATGTAAAAATTTAATAGCAGATTTTGAACAAGTAATAAATAAAGAGGGAACGAGAGATATAGACAAAAGCAATCCTGATCTAACGCATTTTTCTGATGGTTTTGGTTATTTTGTAGATTATGAGTTCCCAATTAGAAAACCAAAAACTAAATCTTTTATGGCATAATATGATAATATTTTCAACAGTAGATCAAGTAATTCAAGAATCAATTCAAAGGCTAAAATCATATAACCAAGATATGATGTATCGTAATAGAGATATGGCTATTGATTATTATACATTTAACAATACAGCAAAATATATCGATCAATATTTTGATGGTTCATTACAGGAAGAAATACCACTTTACCCTGTTAATATGACATCAAGACTAATTAATAGAATTAGTTTGGTTTATAAAGATGCACCAATTCGAACTGTTGAAAATGATAAATATGAAGAATTAACTATAATGAAAAATAGTAAGATGAAGTATTTTGAAAGAATACACAACTTGCTTGGAACTACTGCAATACAAATTGGTTGGCAAGATGACAGATTTAAATATCAGCCTATTATTAATTTTCAACCAATATTTGATTATGATGATCCTTTGAAACCTGTGGCAATTACTTATTTATTGCCAAAGGCTACTGCTGATGTTTATAGTTATTCAGAGCCTGATATGTTTATGTATTGGGACAAAGATAATCATTTTATATTTGATGAAAAAGGTAAAATAATATCTGTCAATGATGACGATGTTAATCCTTATGGTGTTTTGCCTTTTGTATTTGTGCAACCTGTTACAATGATAGATGAGTTTTGGAATGACGGTGCGATGGACATTCCTTTAGCTAATTGTCAAGTAGATATAGCTATGACAATGCTACAACATCATATAAGAAGTGCAGGTGGTCAATGGGTTGTTGAGGGTAGAATAGATGCGAATGAAGTTCAGCTTGGATTGAATAAAATATTAGCTGTTGAGGGAGGATCAGTTAATAATATATCGGCAGGTGTTAATATAGAATCGATAATGAGTGGTATTAAGTTTCAATTACAGCAGGTTGCACAGAATCATCACATTACATTCGACTTTGGTATGTCAGGCAGTAAATCAGGAATAGCATTAAGAATGGAAAACCTTGAGTTATTAGAAGCGAGAGAGGATGAAGTTGAGAAATGGAAATTTATAGAAAAAGAAATGTACAGTATAGAAAAATCAATAGCAGAAGTTGAAGCCACTGTTAATTTACCTGATGATATGAAAATAAATTATGATGAAGTAGATTTTCCTGATGCAGAAATGGAAATGCAAGAATGGGAATGGAAATTTAAACACGGATTAGCAGATAGAATTGATTACCTGATGGCAAAAGATCCTGATGGATTTTCAAGCAGAGAAGAAGCAGAGAAATATTTAGCAGAAAGAAATATATCTGCAACGAATGTTAAACAACAATCAAATGTGAAGGAAAATGCCTTTATATTAAATAGAGATGTCTGAAGAAGCAATACAAAAATATATAGACAAAATTGAAGATTTAAAAGAAGAAGTTGAATCAGATAAACCAATGATTCTTAAAGCAATAAATTTGCCTAATTTGAGAGTTAATCCAAGAGAATATTTAAAAACAATAGTGATGGATTATTATGAATCTCAAACAAATGTACTAAAAAAAGCTATTGATGCAGGTGAAAAAGAAGCTAAACAAATATTAAAAAAATATGTTAAGTCTTAAAAAAAAAGAAGTTTTTTTATTAAATAAAAATTTAAAATTAGACAACTTGTTGAACGATATAGCAACAGGTTGGACTAAATCATATTACGAGGGGATAACAAAAACAAGTACAGATATTAATGGTAATAAATTTGCACCATTAAAAGAATCAACTGTTTTTATGAAAAAATTAAAAGGATATAGAAGTCCTAAAAAACCATTACTTGCAGAAGGTAAAATGCGAAATACTTATGTAAAAACAAAAGCAACAAAATCAAAACAATTCGCAGTCATATCGATAAACAATCGAGATAGAAAAATAGCATCTAAAGTTCACAACGAAGGCAATAAACCCTACTCAATTAAACCTAAAAGAAAAAGTCATTTATCTTTTCCAACAAAAGATGGTTGGGTTAGAACAAAAGAAGTTCAACATACAGGTCAAAAGAAAAGAGAATGGTATGGCATTGGTAAAGTTCAATTAAAATTAGCAAGTAAGATAGCTAAAAAGCACATTCAAAAGGCACTACTAAAATAATGTCATTAGAAAATTATGATGATTATAGTCAATATGTTACTTTCTCGCTCATCGCAACAGCTACAAAAACAGCGATAGACGTTGAATTATTTATTAATCAAGCAAAACTATCAGGATTGACAGATGAAGCGATAGAAGCACTATTAATAGCTGATTTAGCTGAAGGTGGTTTCATATTTGGTTCATTTGCAAGTTCTTTAACATTAAACATAAAAGATTCAGTTAATATTTTAGGTAAAGCAGGTTCTATGAACACATTTATAAATGCAGGAGTAACTCAATACAAATGGGTTGTTGCTAATGGTGCAAAAGCCTGTCCTGATTGTAAGCCGAGAGATGGTCGAGTAGAAACAATGGAAACTTGGACAGATATAGGACAACCTGCAAGTGGTTGGAGTGTATGTAGAAGTCACTGTGGATGCAAATTAGTGCCTGTTCAATATACAGGTAAAACAAGTTTTGATAAGAAGAAGAAATAAAACTTGTAAAATTTACAACCTTAATTAAATTACAATAAATGACAACAGGAGAATAAATGTCAAACGAATCCGTCAATCAGGACGTTAAACAGGATGTCGCTGTGGATAGCGAAAAAAATCCATCCATCACTCAAGATGATAAAATGAATATGATCCCTCAAACACGTTTTAATGAAGTGTTAGGCAAAAACAAAGAAATGGCTGAAAAGATTGCTAAATATGAAGCTGAACAAGAAGAAGCTCGTAAAAAGAAAATGGAAGAAGAAGGCAATTACAAACAGATCATAGATGAGTTGAAAGTTGAAAATGTTAATCTTAAAGATATTGCATCTAAATACGAAAAAGAAAAATCTGAAGAAAGAGAACTGTTATTGAATGAATTATCTGATGACGAAAAACCTATTTATGGCGAACTTTCTAACACTGCTCTACGACAACATCTTAAAACTAAAACAGGGACAACAAAAGTGAAAACTGACACAAGACAACCATTAAGATCAAATGGTATTGATGTTAGTAATTGGACAGAAATGGACGATAAGGACAGAAAGAAAAATTGGTCTAATATCGTTTCATCATATATTAATAAAAAGTAAAATTAGGAGAATAAAATGGCGATAGGTTACGCAGGAAATTCCACAACAGGTTCAAGTGCAGGAGATTTGACAGGTGCAAGTCTTGATGTATTCGTACCTGAAATGTGGGCAGATTCCATTTATAAATATTTTGAAAGAAATCTTGTATTTAAACCATTCTTTGATGATTACTCATCATTGGTTCAAGGTAAGGGCGATGCAATTAACATCCCTGAAATACAAGAAACAACAGTTGCAACCAAATCAGCTAACACAGGTGTTACTTACACAACTAACACTGAAACATCTTTACAACTTATAGTAGATCAACACAAATACTCTGCTAAAATGTTTGAAGATATAGCTATGATTCAGTCAAATGAGCAGTTGTTTACTAAATACTCACAGTCAATGGCATACAGTTTAGCAAAACAATTAGATATAGATATTGAAGTTGCATTGCAAAGTATGACAACATCTGTATCATTAAGTGCTGATAACACATTAAGCAAAGCAAAAGCAGAGGAAGCATATTCTACATTATTAGAAAATGATATTGATCCTGCCGAATGTGCTTGGTTTTTAAATCCTAAATTATATGCTGATGTAGTATCTAATTCAGGATTCACTGTTGGTGGTGGATCAATAGAAGGTTTTAGTGGAGGTCAATTAACAGGAAATATTGGTACATTGTACGGTATGCCTGTATTCACTACTTCTATTATATCAACAGGTGGTGCAGATACGATTGAAGCAGGTTATGTTTGTCATAAATCTGCATTAGCAGTAGCAGTTCAGCAAGATATCAGAGTACAATCTGATTATGATATTAGTCATCTTGCAACATCTGTTGTAGCTGATGTCATTTATGGTGTTAAACTAACTGATTCAGCAGGTCACATTAAAGGTGTTAAATTTAATCAAGCATCTTAATAGTTGAAATTGTGAGGGTGGTTCATTCTGCCCTCACATTATTAAAGGAAAATAATTATGTCTTATATGATATTTGAAAAAGATAATTGTAGCACTCCTGAAGTTTTTGATAAAAAAGTTGCTCAAAAATATATTGATGAAGGATATAAAGTTAAAATTGATAAAGTAGGTTGGGGATTAAAGCCTACTCCAAAGAAAGTTAAAAAATCTAAAAAGAAGGGTAAATAATGGGTTTAATACATAAGTATTCAGATGAAGAAGTAGGAAACCTGTCATTAGGTCAAAAAGGTTCTAAATTTATAGATGATGTTGCTCAACATACAGGAGTATTTGTAGCAATAACAGCACTTGAAGATTCAGTCATAGATGTTTCAGATTCTACTAATATTACAAATTCTATGGAAGATGCTGATGCAGATTTTACTATACCAAAAGGTGTAACAATTTTTGGTTCATTCACTACTGTATCATTAGACAGTGGTAAAGTTATAGCATACAAGGGTTAGATGTTAGGATTAGGATTAGCCACATCTAAAGGTGGAATGATAGATGCCCTCGCAGAGGTAACCAATACTAAATCAATAATATTTGATGGTAGCGATGAACATATTGATTTGGGTACTGATTTAGAATCTTGGTTAGAAGGAGATGACAAGACTTTATCAGTTTGGGTTCAGAATGGTGGTAATACATCAGAAGCAAGAGTATTTAATGTAGGATATGCTGATTCTGCTTCAACAGGATTTGCTCTTGGTATAGATGCAGGAACAGACAATAAACCATTTTATTTTTTAAGGGATACAAGTGCAGGTGTTTTAAAAGTTGAATTTGGTGATGTAATGGCTGTTGGGAGTTGGCATCATTTTGCAATAGTACAAGATACTTCAGAGAATGAAGCATATGTCTATCAAAATGGTGTTTTAAAAACTACTGTTTCTAATGTTGGGGTTGTTAGTCAAAGTACAAATCATAATGCAAAAATAGGAAAATTTTGGTCGGCTACTGATGCAAATTATTTCAATGGGAATGTTGATGAGTTTGCTTTATGGACTTCTGCATTAACAGCTACTGAAATTGAACAAATCTACAATACTAACAAAGCAACTTTAGATTTATCTACTAACACAGGTAGTTATTCATCAAGTGCTAATCTTAAAATGTGGTTAAGAATGGGCGACGAAGCATCTACAAGAGTAGTAGATACTAATGCTAACAACCTTGTAATACCTGATATGAGAAAGACATTCTTTAGTGGTAAAAGTATAGGTTTTGATGATAGTAATGATTATATACAATTAGGAAGTGAAATACAATTAACAGGTGAGTTTAGTATTTCAACTTGGGTTAAGGTTGATTCTGATACTTTTGATGATAGTGGAAATAATCAAATATTAGGATCATCTTCAGGAAGTGGATATTTTAATATATACAATTTAAATAGATTAAGAATACAAACAGATAGTGCAACATCTTTTTTAGGTTTTTTTGACAGCTCTTACACTATGACATCAGATACTTGGCATCATATCGTAGTAACGCGAGATTCAAGTAATGATATTAGAGTTTATATAGATGGTCAATCAAGATTATCTTCTGCTGTTTCTAATAGTGGTACTTTTGATTTTGACTATATAGCAAGGTCAAGCACTTCAGGTTATTTTGGTGGTAATTTATGTGATTTAGCAATATACAATACAGAATTAAATGCCGACACAATAACATCTATTTACAATTCAGGTGAGCCAAACAATTTATTATTACCTGCAAGTTATACAGCAGGTAGTGGTGTAGACAAGACAGGCAACTTACAAGCCTATTATAGAATGGGTAATGGTACTTTAGATGAGCATCCTTTAGTAGCAGATCAAACAGATTTAACATTAGCTTCAAATATAGTGCAAAATGGAGATTTTGAAAGTACGATTGATATTACTTCATCAGGATTTCCTAATCATAATTATGTAGATGAAACAAGTGATTCAGGTCAAGATTTAACTATATCTACCGATACGTCTAATCCACGAAATGGTTCTCAATGTATGAAACTTACATTGACAGGAGCAACATCAGGTGAAGTTAATTATAAAATAGAAGATATACCCGCAGGACTATATAAAATTAGCATTTTTGCAAGAAATGGAGTATCTCAAAATTCAGCAAAAATAAGATTAGGTGGACATACTCTTTTAAGAAGTTTTAGTTCTACTGACTCAGGTAGTATAGATTTAACAGATAGTTATCAAGAAATTGTTGCATATGTAAATTTTGCATCTACTACAACTTTCTTTTTTGCAATAGGAGTTAATAATGGAACTGATGGACATCATATTTTAGTTGATGATTTTAGTGTACAAAAATTTAATGGCAACGCAGGTTTAATGGAAAATGCGAGTGCATTTGATATAGTAGATCACGCACCTAATCGTAATTCAGGTGATATGATTCACTTTGATGCGACAGCCGATATAGAAACAGATACACCTGTACAGATATATACAGTAGCAAATACAAAGTCTGTACTGTTTGATGGAGTTGATGATAGAATAAATTTTGGCGATATAGAACTAAATGGATTGAGTGGATTAACTGTATCGGCTTGGTTTAAAGCTAATTCAACAGGAGCAAGTTCAAGAATAGTAAGTAAAGATCAGGTAGGTACAGAAGGATGTTTTATTCTTTGGATAGATGGTTCAAATGATTTATTATTTCAAGCACATAACGGTACAGGTTTTAAAATTGCAACATATGCTTCATTTTCTGAAGATACAAATTGGCATCACGTTGCAGGTGTTTTTTCTGCTACTGCAATAAAATTATATTTAGATGGAGTAGAGGTTGCAAGTGCTACTCATAGTTCAACTACTTTAGATGACTCTGATAATGAAGAAATTGTTATTGGTGCAGATAGTGATGTTGCAAGTCCTGATCAATGTTTCAAGGGAAATATTGACGAAGTTGCTATTTGGGATGAAGCATTGACTGCATCAGAAGTTGCACAAATATATCACGGTAGTCAAGCTAATTTTGATTTAAATCAGAATGGTGGTGGATACACATCAGCATCTAATTTACAAGCTTGGTGGAGAATGGGTGATGGAACTATTGATGACTTTACTTTAATTGGTGATCAAACAGACACATCTTTGCAAAGCAATATAATTGATAATACAAAGTTTTTTAGAATTGAAGATGGAACAAGTGGTGGATGGACAAAATATGGTAGTAATAATTTATCAGTAACATCTGATAGTGTTACAATTACTCACGGTAGCCACACATATGGTGCTAAATTAGTATTTAAACAAACAGGTGCAAATAGTGGCTTAACAGAAAATTTAGTTGTTGATCAAGTATATAAATTCTCTTGCACGATATCATCTTTGACTGATAATAATTCTAATATGAAATTAAACGTAACAGGTGCATCTGAAACAAGTGAAGTTTTATCTAATGGTGATGCTGTGATATATTTTAGGGCATCACACGCAACCTCAAATACTTTTAGATTAAATGGATTAAATACAGGAGATACTGTTACAATATCTAATCCAAGTTTACAAAAAGTTAATGGTAACGCAGGTATAATGAAAAGTATGACATCAAGTGCAATAGAAACAGATACACCGTAAGGAGAATAAATGTTTAGTAATAGAAAATGGGTAATAATAACTTTGGCTGACTACACAGATGAGCAGTTAGAAGAATTAGTATCTAATGCAATACAAACAAGTTCATCTACATTGAGAAAGTCAGTAGATGGAACTAAAGCAATATTGAAGTGGGATGGCGACACACCATCTTGTTTTAGTGGTATGGTAACATACAATCACACACAAATATTAACCACTTTAGCGACATCAGAGTGGACAGTTGAGGAAACAGAATGAGCTTAATAGAATCAATAAAAGAAAATGAAGGATATAAATCTACCGTCTATACCGATACCTTAGGTTATGATACAATAGGATACGGATTTGCTATTAAAGACCTAGAATTGGATGAAGAAGTATGTGACTTAATATTAGATAAAAAGTTAGATAAACTTATAGATGCTACTAACAAAAAGTTTCCATTTTTAAGAGAATTACCACAAGATAAATGTGAGGTAATATTCGAGATGGTCTATCAGCTAGGTTTAAATGGTGTTAGTATGTTTAAAAAAATGCTCAAAGCTTTAGAAAACAAAGACTATGATAAAGCTGCCGCAGAAATGCTTGATAGTTTATGGGCAAAGCAGACACCCAATAGAGCTATTAAACTTAGTAACCAGATGAAAAAATGTTAGATACTTTACGAACAGCAGGTGTAGGAATAGTAGGAAGCGCGTTGCATTGGACAGAATATGTGCCGCCGATAATGAGTGCTTTGGCGGCATTGGCAACATTAGTTTATATGCTTATTAAAATTAATAAAGAGATACAATAGAGGTAAGATGGGGAAAGTTTTAAAGAGAGCAATCGTTACACCAGATAAGCACTTTCCTTTACATTCACAACCTGCGATAAATTGCGTTATACAAACTATTGAAATTGTTAAGCCTGATATCTATGTAGACTTAGGCGATACTGGTGAATGGGGAAATTTTTCACATTGGAAGTGGAAAAGGAAGAAAAGACCACCATTAGAGGTTATAATACCAACATTGGATCAAGATGTTAAGGATGTTAATGAAGGTATGGATCAAATAGATGAGGCGTTAGATAAGGCAGGATGCGAAACTAAACACTTTATTGAAGGTAATCACGAACTATGGTTAGATCAATTTGTAGAAGAACATCCTTACTTGCCTCAGTATAAGCCACAGAATTGTTTAAAGCTAAAGGAGCGTGGTTATAAGTATCATCCTTGTGGCAAGTTTTTAAAGATAGGTAAATTAAATTTTTATCATGGACATTTGTATGGAGGTCAGTATCATACTGCTAATCATCTTAGAAAGTTAGGTGCTAATGTTATGTATGGTCATTGGCACGACATCCAACAAATGAGTGCTACACATATAGACGGACAGAAGTCAGCTTGGAGTATAGGTTGTTTAAAAGATATGTCTGATGCTAGTAATGAGTGGTTAGGTGGTAGAGAGCATAATTGGTGTCATGGTTTTGCAATAGTAGACTTTTTTGAGAAAGGTTACTTTTCTGTACACCTTATGCAAATTATAAACGGAGTAACAAGCCTTTATGGAGAAAAGATAGATGGCAATGTCTAAGCAAGAAATAGAAGCAAAGAAAAAAGAACGAGCTGCAGCTAGAAGACTTTTAATAGATAAGTTGCGTTTCTGGGTAGGTGTATTTAGTGTGCCTACTATATTAATTATGGCTTGTATGTTGATTGCCGCCGCTTATTATCTTGGTGAAAGTCAATTAGCGGTTGTAACTGGTTTGATCTCTACAATTACCTTAGGTTTGATAAATGTATTAACATCTATGGTCGCACCGCCACCACCTGAAGATCCACTAGCAACAGTAGCTAAAGACCTAGTTCATCACTTGCAAGAAACAAACAAAAGTGCAGAAATTATGATGGATAAAAACCACATAAAAATAGGTGGTAACGGTATGAAAGTAGCAACAAGTAACGACAAAGATTTAGTATGGGGTAACGATGAAAAACCAAAAAAAAGGAAGTAATTATATTTACCATCAAAGAAAAGCTCAATTAGATGCTTTGAACGGTGAATATAATGGATGGTGGATATATGAGTATTGTAAAGACGCAATAATTAGATATCAGCCAGAAGGAAGGTAATATGACAATTTTACAAGCATTATCAATGATAGGTGTAGCTTTTTTAATAGCAGTTCCTGTTTGGTTAATATATTTACTTGGTAAAGTTAGTATTATATACTTAGTTGAACAATTAAGAAAATGAACAATGTATCAGTATCAAATCTGCCAATTTTTTATGTAGACAATAGAATAACCTTTAAGATGGAGAAAGTAATGAATTTTGATAAAATAAACACTTTATTAGACAAAGTTGGAGTTGATGGCGATGAAATTAAGAATAATTTTAAAGACGCTATAGAAGAAGAGATAAAAGAAGCTAAGGCTGAAGTATCTTTATCTGTAAAAGATAAAATTATGTATTTCTTTGAAGATGAAGAAGGTAAGAAAATTTTAGTTGATAAAGTAAATAAAGCTATTGATATTCCATTTCTTTCTGAAAAGGTTGAAGAAAAGATTTTTACTATTATATTTGAAGTTATAGGTGGAGTTTTAAAGAAAGTTCTTAAATAATGAGTTTAACTAACAAAACAATAGCAAGTAGTTACAAAGACTTATTGCAGATAGACAATGGCAATAACGGTGTATCTACATCTACAAAGCAAATAAAGAGTGGCGATGGTACTAATTCTTGTGCATCTATATCAGATGATCAATTATCAATAAAGCCACAGAACGACAATACAACAGATGTATTGACTGTTAAAAACGCAGGTGGAACAAACTTACTGCAAGTAGATAGCACTAATACAAAAGTAAAAGCATTAGGACAGTTTGTAAATACTCAAGTTAAGCAATTTATGTTATCATCTGTTAATTTTCAACCTACAACAACAAATTGGACTATGTTAGATTCTGTTGGTGGCGGAAGATTTAATACAACTGCACCAAGTATGGGTTCAGGATCAACACCAAACACATCACTTACAATATCAACTACAGCAGATGATGTAGTACAATGTTTGTGGTATTTACCTTTTAATATAACACTAGATCAAGTAATTGTTTGGTTTGGTGCTGATGTAAGTTCAGGTGATGATGTTCAATTTAGTTTGATGAGTTATGACATTGACACAAGTAATGGCAGTACAGGTGGTGATCTTAGTAATGGAACAGAGGTTGCAGTTTCACCATCAGCTATAGTAGGTGCAGGTTATGAACAAGCTTATTTTCAAACTTTAAATATAAGTAGTGCAGATGTAAATTCAGGTAAGGCAATAACTGCAAATGTTAAGATGGATGGAACTTCGGCTGATTTGACAATATCAATGCAGGTAATATATTCTTTAAGGAGTGCGTAATGGCAAATTTAAATACACAATTAGTTTTGACAGCAAATGGAAAAGAGTTTGAATTTCAAAATTCAACTACATACAATGAAATATTCAACATAGAGCAGTCAGTATCTGAAACTGATAATTTTGTTAGATTGGCAGGTTTTGATCCGTCTTCTGGTGGAGGTACTGCAGGTGTAATAGAAAATCCACAATTTATTTGTGTATATAATTCTTCAAATCAACCTGCAGAGATACAACATATTGTTCAAGGGATAACTTCAGGAGCTAGTGATGCAACAGGCGCAACAGATGGAAATATTCAAATGTTGTTAAGACCTAAAGAGTATTATATTATACCAAATACAATGTTGGTAAATTATAATGCTACAACATCTGCCATGAATGGTACTACAGATGCTGCAGATAATGACACACCTTCTTCTAATATGTATGTTGGAAAGGTAGCTTTTATAGATGGCTCTGGTTTGGCAAGTGATGCTTCTGCTACAACTTTTGATATAGATGATAATGAAAGCTCTCCTGCAGATTCATCTCCTTTGTTTAAGGTTGGTGATTTAATTAGAATTGAAAATGAAATAATGGAAATTACAGGGATATCAGGAGCAGGTGGTACAGAAAGCACCTTAACAGTCAAAAGAGGATTATTTGGTTCAACTGCCGCTACACACGCAGACAATACTGTAATTAGATTGCCATTTTTTAATAACTATGATGATTTTAACACATATTCGACTGCATCAACAGATGTTTCTGGTAATTTTAAGTCTACAAACTTTTTTGGTCAATTTAGAACATCAACAAGCGACTCATCATCAGGTAATCCTATGGATGGTTTGTGTAGAGGAACAGTAGCTATTAAGTTTTTTGAAGCAGGTTATCAAGAGTTTGGACTTTCAGGTATAACATCAGCAACAAAAACAGGTTTAACTGCATCTACTCAATATTTCGTTAAGATAGGTATAGATGGAGCAACAGCAGATGAAATATCAATTACAACTGACTCTAGTGTAGATACATTTGGTGGAGCAAATGGATTTATAGCAAAGTTACAAACTGCAATAGATGCTTTGTTTTCAGATGCAAGTAAAAATAATTTTCAGAAAGGAGCTACAGTATCTATCGTAAACGGAGATATAAGGGTAACCTCAAAGCAACATCTTTCTACATCCGCTATCGCGCTAACAGCAGGAACAAGTGGTTCAGACACAACAACAGAAATATTTGCACAAGCAATAGGTAGATTACCTGCCGCACCAGAAGCAGCAGTTACAGCCAAGCTTCCTGATGATAATATTGTAAAAGATGGAGTATCAGTTCCTAACTCTGAAGCATATTTAATGGATGATGGTTTTGGAAATTTAATTGCAGGTTCTTCTACGCAAGGTAGTGGTACTATAGATTATGATTCAGGTGCAATAAATTTAACAGGATGTCCAAGTAGAGCAGACTTTGTGTTCTCTGCTATAGGAAATTCAGGCTTAGCTTGTGGAGGAAACACAAATTTAAACACTCTTACAAGTATAAGAGCAAGAAGTACAAGTAACAAAAGAAAAGCGAAAATACAGATAATAGCATTTAATCAATAAGGAGAATAGATATGCCAAGTCATTATGGAAAGAAAATGAATAAAGGTAAGAAAAAGAAAAAAGGGATGAAAAAGCGTAAGTGAAATGGCTAAGAATCTTAAAGGTATAAGTTTGAAAGGTCTTTCAAAGAGTCAAAAAAGTTTAATGTCTAAACATAAGATTCATCATACAAAAGCACATTTAAGAAAAATGGCTGTTGAAATGAGAAAAGGAAAGACCTTTAAACAATCACATAACATAGCTATGAGAAAGACTGGCAAGTAATGGCTAAGTATCAAGGAAGAACTGTACGTCTTAATAAGCCTAGTAGAATTACTAAAGGACAAGCAGGATATGGTCGCAAGAAATTTAAAGTATTTGTGAAGTCAGGTAATAAAGTTAAGAAGGTTATGTTTGGTGATCCTAATATGAGAATAAAAAAGTCTAGTCCTGCTAGAAGAAAATCTTTTAGGGCAAGACATAGATGCGCAACTGCAACGGATAAAACAACACCAAGATATTGGTCTTGTAAAAAATGGTAAGTTATGGCTAGAAAAAAAAGAAGAAAAAGTAGAGTTAATGAAGCAGGTAATTATACTAAACCTGCTATGAGAAAAAGATTATTCTATAGAATTAAGGCAGGTTCTAAAGGTGGTAGAGCAGGTCAATGGAGTGCAAGAAAAGCACAGATGTTAGCTCGTGCTTATAAAGCAGCAGGTGGAGGTTATAAGAAGTAATGGCACTTAGAAAATCACAAAGGTCATTAAAGAAATGGACTTCTCAAAAATGGGATTATGTAAGTAAGGGCGACAAGAAAAAACCTAGAAGTAAAAGAGGTAGATACTTACCTGCGTCTGTTAGGAAGTCAATGACAGCTTCACAAAAGGCATATGAAAATAGAAAAAAACGAGCAGCTAGTAGAAAAGGTAAACAAAGAGCTAAATACTCTAGGTCTACAAGAAGAAAGATGCGAGGTAAATAATGGCAATAGCATATTGTACAGATAGACAATTAAAAGACGTATACCCACATATTGATGACTTCGACAATAAGACACCTATATATGGGTTTGAGAATACAGATACGCCAAATCAATATCAGGCTAATAATACTGGTTTAATTACACAATTATTTTTTGATGGTATTAAAGGAACATCTGTTACAGACTCTCCCAATGCAACATATGAGTTTAATTACTCTTCTACTACAGATTCTGTGCAAGTTTTTCATGCTACAAAGAATCCTAATGATATGCTTATAGAAGCAGGTGAAGATTGGGCAACTTTAAAACAAAGATATAGAGAAAACGCATCAAGATATTTAGAAAGCAAATTAGATAAAACTTTACCTAGAGAACAGTTTAAAGACAAAGATGGTAACTATGACTATATAATAGTAAGAACAACTGCTTTACTTGCTGCTGTTTTTCTTATACGTTCTCACGATCCGACATCTGAAATTGCATCTAATTTAATGGAAGAAGCACAGGCAGAGATTGACAAGTTAAATGGTGGTGATAATATTTTATCATGGATGAAAACTGCTGACAGTTCTAAAGGAATAGTAAGAGAACAAACACTAAATGGAAATTTAAGAATAGTAGATACTAGAGGCAGATACTTTGGTCAATATGATAGAATAGGCGTAAAGATAGTTACTGCAGGAAAGATTGGTGTAGCGCGTTATTCAGTATGGAGAAGAGATAGTGATAATCTAGGTGCTGAAAGGATGAATAATGGAGAATCAGCTGATATAGTAGAAGAGCTAATAAATGGACAATATCAACCTTGTGCAGGATTAGAAATACGTTTTGGTGGCGATACTGCTGATGAGGCTACACTAAATGATAAATGGGAAATAGAAGTATCTGGTTATTATGAGGAAGTAGATAACGCATCTAGCATGAGATCTGTAAGGATGACTAGATTATAATGCCAGTAACATTTACAAATAATTGGAAGAATATAGTAGATAAACTTCAGTCTATTTTGAGAGCTGAGTTTGGCGGCAGTATGCCTGTATATAGAGGTATGCAAAAAACTACTGGTAATCAATATTTAAGACTAGTACCTTTAAGTAGTAGTTTGTCTGAATACAACTCTACAAATGAAACCAGAGAATTTACTATACAAGTTTTGTATTACTTTTTTGAAAAGAATATGAGAGAAACAGCTTTAGATCATGTAATGAGAATGACATCAAGAATTGAGGCATTAATACATGATAATATGTCTATGACACTTTCTGATTCTAGCAATTTATTTAATTGTAGATTTGAAACTACTACTTTAAACGCTGATGAAGATGAAGAGGCATATGTTGTAGAATGGGAATGGAAAGGTCAGCACTTAGAGGTGTAATTAGGAGTTATTATGAAAATAAAGTTAAAAGATAATAATTTAATGTTGCCGAATATTTGGAAACAATGTGGCACAACATTAGAAAATTGGAATAAATTACATTCAGGTCAAGAGATAGAAGTAAAAGAAGTACCTGATTCAATTAAACACTTAGTAGATATTTCTACTAATAAAAAAAAGGAGAGTAAATAATGTCAGTTGCACACGCTTTTTCTCCGAAGGAATTTCAGATATGGATTGCATCTGATGCAACTAATGCAGGATCATCAGGTATCCACGCATCAAATATGTATCAATTAGATGTAGATTCTGTTGGCTTTCCTTCGTTGAATGTTAATCAAGTTTTAGATGTCAGGAATGGCATAGGAGCTACATTAAAAGATGAAGATTTTTTTCAAGATAATAAACTTAGAGTAGTAGAATTAAGCATTTCTGGTACTTTACACGATGATGTTGGTCATAGATTGCTTTTGGCTAATATATGTGGTGCTGCAGAAGCTGATGATACTAATCAAGCTATAGCAAGTGGTCATAAAATAGTTGGACAGAAATATGGTTCTGCGGTTACAAATAACGCCTCTTCATTAACTGTAGTAGTTAGACCTTCTGATCATACAAATCAAAGGTCTTTAGAAATGGCAGGATGTGTTGTGACTAATTTTTCAATTTCATCAGATATTGGAACTGAGGGTGGTAGATATAAATTCTCTGCTACTTTGCAAACAGGTAAAGTTCCTGATTTTAATGAATCAGCAGTTGATAGTGGTGAGCCAACAGCAGGAGGTACTGCATATGCAAATAATACTGGAACAACTTTAGCTTCTGCAAGTGGATTTAAAGTATATAATATTGATACTTCATTAAATAGTTTTACTACAACTATCGAATATCCTGCTGTATTTAGTGGGGTTACAAGCACAGGATATGAAGTTGTTAGTAGAGGTGCAGAATGCTCTGTTACTCATGATTGTTCAATAAAATACGATGGCAACACTAAGGGATTAGTACACTCCTTTGATACACAAACATCAGCTATGGCAGAAAATTCATTTATAATTACTAATAATGGAAAGTTTGGAATAGATACTGCTAATGCAGTTTTAACTAATGTTGCTTACAATGAAGGCGATATAATGATGTTAGATGTATCATTAAAGGCTGTAGATGATGGAACAGATGAGTTGCTTTTAGTTGATTTAAGTGATTAATAATAAAGGATAATAATGAAAGAAATTAAACTTAAAAATGGTAATAAAATAAAGTTAAAAGAATTAACTTTAGATGATAGAGATTACTTACTAGATAATACACAATATGTGATGGATAATGGTGAGATAAAGGAAGTCAAAATGATGCACTCTACTCTCACCAAATATCTAAGAACAGGTATAGATGGCGACACATCTGATAAGACATTAATGGCTATGTCTTTTGATGATAGAGTTGAAATATTCAAAGCTATACAAGGAAATATGTTGTTGGGGGAAGAGAATCCCTCAAGCTAACTCTCAATATTCTTAATGAAAGTTGGTGCGAGGGTTGTCAGTACCATCAATTTCCTTACATAGCTACGCCACCTATAAGTGGTGCAAAGCCACGACAGTTTGAGTGTATGGATGATGTATGGACAGTAGTAGATTTATTAGTAGAGGAGGTGAAAAAGTTTAATAGTGAGGGTAAGAGCTTTGATGTTGGTAAGTCTGTTAATGCTCAGCTACCCTTTTTTACTTGCAAAAACTTATTTCATTCTTCAGAGAATCAAAAAGATATACAAAGATACATCTATTGCCAAGATTTTAATACTCAGCCATATTCAGGTAGCTATGGTGAACAACCTTTTAAATGGATAGAAAAATCATTTATAATTAAAAGTGCATTAGCAAAATTGAACAAGGATAAGATAGAGGATGTCAGATCAAAGCATAACAATTAAGTTTAAGCCGATAGGCGACAAGTCGTTAATTAATTCTATAAATAGATTAGATGCTGCTACTAGAAGACTTGTAGGTGAAAACAGGCAATTAAAAAATGAGCTTAGCAAAACCAGTCAAAATGCAGGATTGTTAGATAATAAAGCTAAAAAATTATCAAGCACACAGGATAATTTAAGAAATAAAAATAGAGGTCTTAGTATTTCCTTTGCAACACTAAGGTCGCAAATGTTGCTCTATTCTTTTGCTATGAGCATGGGTATAAGACAATTAATACAATTTGCTATGGAAGCTGAAAAGCTTAAAAGTGTAGAAAAAGCATTTAACACATTGTCAGGATCAGTTAATTTAGGTCAAATTGCATTAAACAAATTGCAAAAGGCTACTGATGGTACAATGTCATCATTTGATTTGTTTCAACAGGCAAATAACGCTATGATTTTAGGTGTAACTAAAAGTTCATCTGAAATGGCAGAAATGTTTGATATAGCACAAAGATTGGGAAGGGCATTAGGTAGAGATACTGCATCTTCGGTTGAGTCGTTAATTACTGGAATAGGTCGGCAATCAAGATTAATGTTAGATAATATTGGTATTATAGTAAGAGTAGAAGAAGCTCAAAAGGCATATGCTAAATCTTTAAATATATCAGTTGATAAATTAAGTGATGCAGATAAAAAACAAGCTTTTTTAAATGCTACTATGATAGCAGCTAGAGAAAAAGTTCAAAAATTAGGAGAAGAAACTTTAAATGCTAATGATGAATTTCAAGAGTTAGCTGCAAATATAGAAAATGCTGCTGCGGAAATTGGAAAATTTATATCTCCACTTTTAAATGATTTAGCCAAAAAATTAAATAGAATATTTGGTAGTGATAGAGAAGAAAGATTGGTATTAAACCCAGAAGAAGAAGAAGCTCTTAATAGAACACGAATTTTATTTGAAGGAATTGGCAAAGCATTAACAACAATTAGAGATAACCCTGCACTTATTTTTGGTCATTATTTTACATTTATAGGACAAGGATCAAGAGTAGTAGAAGATTTTAATGAAAAACTTAAAGAACAAGAAGAGCTTGTTAAAGGCTTTACTCTAGATAGTCCTTTAATAGAAGAAAAAACACTTGCAGAATTTAAAAAAGTTGCTGAAGAAGGAATTTTTAATATAACAGCAGATAGAACTGTTGCTGAGTTTAAAAGAGTTAATGAAGAAATAGATGAAACAATATTTGGATTAGGCGAGCTGATGAACTCTGGTGAATTTATGGATGTTTTTGGCAATAAATTTTCAGAAATAACAGACGAAGATATTGCAAAATTTAATCAAGCGATGGCTATAACTAGAAATCAACTATTTTTATTAAATCAACAAACTGAACGTGAAATAGAACTATTACAAGCAAGAAAAGACAATTTTGGAGATGAATTAGGATTTTTAGAAGCTGAGATTAATATAATGCAAAAAAGAGCAGATGCTCTTGGAGATACTAATGAAGCTAAAAAATTACAATTAGAAATTGACATAAAACAACTAGAATTAGATAAAAAAAGAAATGCACGCATAATAGAAGAAACTATTCAAACAAATTTACTAACTGACTCTATAAATTCAATGTCAAGTGCAATAACTAATGCTGCATTAACTGGTAGTCATTTCGGAAGAGCTATGCAAAAAGCAATAGCTAGAATAGCAACAGAAATTGCATCTAAAGCTGCTATATTTTCTATATTTGCAGCTTTATTTCCTACAACTGCTGCTTCAGCAGGTTTAAAAGGTGGTTTTTTTAATTCTTTAAAATTTGCATTAGGGCTTCCAACAGCTCATACTGGTGGTTTTATCAAAGACAACAAGGTTCAAAAGTTTGCTACAGGTGGTGTTGTTGAAGGTCAAGACAATGTACCTATTCTTGCTCAAAATGGCGAGTTTGTAATGAGTAGAAGTGCAGTAGAGTCTGTAGGTATAGAAACTATGAATAGGATTAATCAAACTGGCTCGGCAGGTGTTACTGTTAATATATCAGGCAACGTGATGTCGCAGGATTTTGTAGAAGGAGAACTTGCAGAGAGAATAAAAGAAGCAGTACGAAAAGGCTCTAACTTTGGAATGTCATGATAAATAACCAAAAATTTAACTTAGCTACAGGTGGCAATACTTACAATGTAGTACCTTTAGTAATTATAACAAACAACGATATAGTCAATTACTTTTCTACTTATAATTTAAATTTACAAGAATTAAGTTTCGATCCATTACTTTTAAATGTATCTTCTATAAAAGAGTCGGTAGATGTTGAAACTCGTAAATATAAAACATCATCTGTTACTATTACACTTTCCAATGCTAAATATCTTGGTAGACGTTTAAGTGATAGTTATACAGATATAATTAATGGCGATGTTGAAATTTATTTTAAAACACAAAACATAACTGATCTTGCAAGAGCTATGTTAGTTTATAAAGGTACAGTCAGAAGAATATCTCAAACTGACACAACTCTTACTTTAAGTATAGAAGATGCTTCAGAACAAAAAGTACATAAAGATATACCAGAGAGTATAACAAACGAAACAGATTTTAAGTCTAAATTTAAAAATAAACCTTTTCCTATGGTAATAGGCAAAGTTGATAGATCGCCTTGTATAACTTCATTTGGTACGACAGGAGAATATGATATAGATAACGATGGTGATTTAGATGATTATGATTTTGTCAATGAAGTTTTTGCTGACAGAAAGGAATTGGCAAAATTAATACCTGAAAATTTAGAAGTTGGAAATAATACAATAGGTACTACTTCTTTGTATGCTGAAGTAGATGATGATTATGTTGGTATTTATCCTACTACTGAAATAGATTTTGAGTCTGGCTTAGGTGCAGGAGATTTAAACTATTCAACCTTAGCAACTAATAATGGTTTTTGTTTTTTAAATTTATTCGATATAAAACTTGAAGATAATGTTACTATAGAAGAGTTGGCACTTAATGATACTGCTGCTAATAGAGGTAGAGTTTTAGTAGAAAGAAAAGAAAATAAAATAGAAAGAGTTGTTCAAACTTACGGAACTGATAGTAATTTTACTTTTAAAAGTGGCATAGTACAACAAGATGGCACACCGCATGGTACGTTGGATCAGGATTTTAATTTAAATTTTAATAGGATAAATGATGGAAATCCTAATAGTTGTGTTGAAATAGAAGGTAACTATAAAATGCAAGAATATAAATCAGGCTCTTGGGTTTATTTACATTATAGTTTTGCTTATTTAAAATTTCATTTTGATTCTTTACCATCTGGTGTTACTGTAGATATAGATGATGATTCTACTTGGTCAAGATATATAGCAAAAATACAAAATTTAAATCTACATTCACTACCTATACCTGATGACAATATAGATGATGATGGTAATCCAAATTTTTATAGAACACCTGTTCAATTTCCAATGATAGGAGTTTTTTCACAAGAAAATAATTATGGTGGTAGAATAAAAGCAAATGATCAAATATTTTTAGGTAATAATACTTTGCAAACACCATTAAAAAGCACCTTAATACATCATGATAAAACAAGATTGTTTTTTGAACAAGCAGATGACTCTGATATTGACATAATAAAAGCACCAAATGAAGGAAGCCAAACTGAAGGTAGATTAAATATTTTTGCAACAAGCGAAGAAGAATATAATAGCTACGATAGTGATAGTGTTTTAGGCAGAATTTCACCTGTTTTAGTGCCAAACGAATCTAACTTTTATTGTTTAGGTTTGCCAAAAATTTCAAAGGTAGGATTATCTCCATATATTGATACTAATAATATTGAAGTAAATAAATTTCCTAATATTGATATTCCTGTTAGAATTAGAATATTTGAATCATCTATGTGGGCGATGGGAACTTTAGATAACTTACTGCAAAAGAATTTTTATGCAAACGTATGGGGTAGACCTACAGGTAATTTAGGTATATATAATTTACAATTAGTTTCTGACATTGGACAGTCTACAAATGAAATAGAAGAAAAAGCGACAGGACAGCTCTTAAAGTATTTGTTTGATAATAATCCTTTTGTAGTTATAGATGCAAATACAATATATAACATATTAAGAGATAATTTACAAGTCTATCCTACGCAAATAGTAGTAGAAGAGCAAGTTTCAACTGATCCTAACAATCCGTTTGGTGGAGTAACAATAGATATTACTGACTGGCAAATAGTTAGAACAATAAATAGTAATGAAATATCATTACAATTTAGATGTGATGGAATTGTTACAAGCTATTCTAATGAGGAGGAAGAAGGAAGTGAACCTACAATACCAAATGGTGATGTTAAAGTTGTATTATCAGATGGACAAGAATATACTTTACAATCTGAATATAGTGGTTATTATGAATTTGCTACATTTGATATAATACCTATTGAAAAAGCAGGGGAAATAGTACAGCATATTTTGCAAGAAGAGTGTAAGTATGATGGAGAATTTAATGAAGATGAGTTTAACGATATAGAACAGATACATAGTGGATGGAATTTTGCTTTTACGCAAAACAAACTAATAAGTTCCAAAAAATTAATAGAAGATTTTTCAAGATCAACTAAGTCTTTTCCTAGATTTAGAGCTGATGGTACTTTTGGTTGGAATGTAGTCAAAGATACCTACTCAGAAGATGATATAGACTTAGTAATAGAAGAATCAGATATTATTAACTACAAATATGACAGAACAAAATTAGAAGATGTAAAAACTAAGGTAAAGGTGTTGTTTAATATTGACTATGCTAAAGGTAACCATTTATTTTCTACGGATGATATTTTGGCGACAGACTATGTTAATACTAGTATATATCAGTATTACGGTTTAGCAACTGACGACTCAGACTCTACTTTAAACTTTGAAAGTGATTACATTAGAGATAGATACACAGCAGAACAGTTGCGTAATTGGTTACTTACTTGGAATATGAATCAAAAGAATTTAATCAGTCTTACGTTACCTATCAAGTATATTAAGTTAGAAGTTGGTGATGTAGTCGTTTTAGACAAAGAAATACAAGGCACAAAGATATTTGGTGAAAGCTATACACAAACATCAATTACTAGAAATGGACAAGAAATATATCCATATTTTATGGTATATGAAACTAACAAGAATTTAGAAAAGGTAGATATAAAACTAATACAACTACACAACCTTGACATTAATAGCTTAGGAACGGTTGAAGAGCCAGAAGCTCAACAAGAAGAGTCTAATGTTGTATTACCAACAGGTGATGTAAATGGCGATGGTAATATAGATGTTGTAGATATAGTTAATGTAATTAGTTTTGTTTTAGGAGCAAAGCAACCTACAGATGAAGAGTTTTTTCAAGCAGATATTAATCAAGATGGCAATATAGATGTATTGGATATAGTTACTCTTGTTGCTATAATATTAGGATAAATATGAATTTGTTATATGGAAATGGCGAAGTAGTTTTAGAAGAAAATACAGAAGTTGTTGGACTTCAAATACACTTTATGGGTAAAATCAATGTAGTAAGTAAACTTCCAGATAACTTTAACGTAATATTAGCAGATGGTAAAATATTAATATATAGTTTAGAATTATCAGTTTTACCTGAAATGCTATTTACTTATAACGGTGCTTTTAGAATAACACAATGTATAGCTTCTACAGATCAAGGTGAAAAAGTAAATGTTTTTCCATCAAATAATAATTTAGGCTTTTGGTCTAAAACTAATAGCACTTACGATACAGGATCGGAGTGGGAAAATTATTCAGGTGGGTATAGATATGGAGCAAAGGTTTACATACAGAAAAACAACATACCTAAGGTAGAAAAAGGTACAAAAGTAGTTAAAAGAGAGAGTGTAGCAAGAAATGTGTCGCGACAGACAACTAGAAGTAGTGGAGGTTATTAATGGCTAAATATCAAAACGTAGGTACGCCAAGATTTTATGTAGATTATTTTCAATATGCTTTAACAACAGGTATATTATCAGATGGAGATATATTTGTAACAACTGGTAGTAATGAAAATTTAGATCAAATAACTAATTTATTTTACTTAAATCCTACAAAAACCAATGTAATAAAAGAAGAATATTTAGAAGATTTAGCAGCTTTTAAAGAATTAAATATTGGAACTGCAACTAATTTTAAAACGACTGACTATGCTTTTGACTATTATGGAATATTAAATCACAATTTAAAAGAAGTAGATACAGGAGTAATACAAGGTGGAACTATAACTTTAGGATATAGAGAAAGTAATGAAGCTAATTATTCTGTTTTACAAAACATGGAAAATAAATTTAAAATAAATATGAATGCCGAAACTGTCAATCTTAATGGTTTTTCATTTGTGGATTTAAAGTCATCCGATGATCCAATTAGTGCGATACCAATATCTACCTTTTTTAATTTTAGATTTGATCCTACCAATCAATTAAAATTAGGTTCATTAACTGCAGGATATTATTATGATATGCCTCACTCACCTGACTTGGACTTAACTCTTACAAGAGAGTATGGAGGATCAACTAAACAATTTACTAAAGGTGGTGCGCTTTTAACAAACTATAACTATACTCAACCACCTACTTGGGGAGATTCTGAGGCATGGGGTACTTATTTAGATACGCCTAGAAAAGTACAGCAAAGAAGAGCAGGTAGAAGAAGATGGGATTTAAAATTTTCCTACATAGCATCATCTGATTTAATGGCTGATATTGAAACATTAGATAATGATGTATTACAAGATATTGGAATTTTACCTTTTATTTATCATGAATTTACATCAGGTTCTTCTGAAATTTTTAATGAAACTAATTTTACTAAAGACGAAAGTTTCTTTACTCAATTTATGCAGAAAACTTTAGGTGGTAGTTTAAGGTTTATATTTCAACCAGATAAAACCGACTTTAGTCCTGATGGTTTTGCTATATGTGTATTAGATCAAGATTCAATATCGTTCAAGCAGGTAGCTCACAATACTTACAATGTAAGTCTTAAAATTCTTGAAGTCTGGTAGGATCAGGTAGAGGAAAGTCTAAAAACTGCGCCGACCATCTGATAATTCTATCAAGATAGTCCTGAAACTCATCTTGTGATAATTTACTAGTAGACTGCACATCAAACTTAAACTTCAATACCTCGTGCATCTTATTGTCAGAATAACCTAGATGTTGTGCTAATAGTCTTACTATTACGCCTCTATAGTAGTTATTTTGTTTGCTAGTCTTTTTCTTTGGTAGTTCTTCCACAGTTAAGACAACATCTCCATGTAACTTATATAAGTCGTTTTGAAAGTCGTCTTTATTATTTAAAGTAAGCTTACCATTCTTTACCTTGCCAAATACTCTAATCTCAATCAATAAAATATCTCCTAAGTAGCTTAAATGCTTCTTTCCATACATCTATTCGATAATGCTCGTTAAATCGCTTAATACCCATGCCATGCCTATCTTGATGATGTTCTCTACATAGAGGTATACAACTGAAGTCTTTAGGTGTTTGTTTGTTTCTATTATTACCCATACCTATAGCTTCTAGGTGATCAGGATCAACAGGTGTGCCGCCACATATTAGGCAATGTTGTGATTTAATATACTTTAAGTATTCTTTTGTGTCAATTCCCATATCTTATCATGCAATTCTTTTTTCTCTTTTAAATAATCAACTGCTCTCATCATTAAATATGTTTCTCCACGATCCTCTTTAAAAGCTACCATATCTACATTATCTGTCATGCCTAAAAACTTTGGTATTTGTTTTCTGCATTTTGCTTGGACTTTAGTTTCACCTTCAACAAGTATATCAACTTCTTCAGGTAGTCCTAATGACTTACCATTGCTTCCCCAAGCTCTGACAGCCTTAAATTTAAATGACTCAAACAACATAACAAGTTGTCTTTCAAATCTATTACCCTTCTCTTTGGACTTGTTCGGCATCTGATTCTCCTAATGTTTTGTTAAACTTCATTATTACATCATTTAATTCACCATCAGTTAAATTATTTATTTTATAATGTGGCGAATCATTCTGTACTTCTAGCTGATGTAATGGTTTACTTTTGTGATATAAGCCTAAATTTGCCCATATAAGAAACTTTTTTATTATACTTAAAGTGAACATGGTATTCTCCTAACTCTTAGGTGTAAAAGCCTTGTTTTTAAAATGTCTATCATATCTCTTGTAATTTCTACATTATAGTCAGTTATCTTGCCTAGATTCTTCTCATAATACTTTATCATCTTTTCGTATGTTTCTATTACGACATGGTTTTTTTCTTTCATTATTTCCCCTACTTTATACGGACTGATGCGGAAGGCAACATATATATATGGATTTGACTCCTCAATATAGTTCTATACACTTCCGCACTATCAAGTAGTTACCAACGACTGACGAACAGTCCGCTTTGTTATGTTTGGAGTTTTTATCCTGCAACTTCCAGCCAGTAAATTTCGAAAATGAGCCAAGCCACATTCAAACCTGACTCATTTTCTTTTCGTTCTCTCCCAGAGCTTCTTACCACTTTCCCTCTTAGCACAACTCTCACAAATTATTTGTTCTTCCCACTCTACCTCTTTAAACATAGCCTTCATTAAACTCTTATCATCTTCATACATATGCGTTCCATACTTACTACACATATCACATTTTCTGTTAAGTTTACCTATGTATCTTATCATTTAATTTTATTACTTTTAATGCCGATTTTTCAATATTTTTTTTCGGAATTAAATATGCTTTTTTCGGCTCTGTATCACCTTTACCCACAAAATCGACTAGATTATATCCACCTAACAATATTGTATCTTTGATTATATCTCTTGTTGTCCAAGTAAGTTTCTTGCCATCAGAAAATACCCAATAATCTGCTGTACTTGCTAATAATCCTGAAGGTTTGCCAAACATAAATATTTCTATTAGATAATTTCCAGTAAAGTTAGACTTTTGATCTTGTTTAACCTCAACAGTTTTAGATAATTCAGGTATAACTATATCATATTCCTTGCAATAACCATCTATCATATATGCTCTTGGGTATTTTTTTTGTATACCACTTAAGACATATCTTTCTGTTACTTTACCTTGATCTAAAGATTCTTTGAATTGCACTTATTGCATACTTTTTTTGTTTTCCCTATTGATGAAATGTCGTAATACAACAATTCTTTACCCAAGTTCATAAACATTGGTGGTATTTCCCATACTTTTTTACAAAGTACGCAATACTTTAGCTTCTTATCAACAGAAGGCTCTTGCTGCCTTTCATGCTTACGATAAGATTCATGCCTAGATGGATATAAGTCTTGAAAGTAATCATTTACCCACCATCCGTTTGGAAACTTTGGACATAATTTCTCTAATTTCTTCTGGAGATGCTGATCGTTCTTCAACTTTTCGTTGTTCTGCAAAGAATTGTCGTCTTTCTTTCTGCATTTTCTCATCGCTTAAATCTACAATATTATTTTTATTATTGTCCATATTATTTTTATTCCAGTTTCCTGCAGCCATATGCCAATTCTTCATCTTGTTTTTGCCTACCATCCAACCTTTAGACTCGTAAAAGAAATAAAACTTTTCTGCTTGGTTTTTAAAATCAGGGTATTTCATTTTTTTAAAGTAATTTATAATCTCATCTAAACTTGGACTTACAAATCTAACATCCTTTTTAACCTTAACTTTATCCTTATCTTTATCTTTATCTTTAACCCCTAAAGAAGGGTTGTTTAAGGGTTGTTTAAGGGTTGAATTTATAATATTATGTTTAGTCAAAATACCTATAACAGACTTATGTGCATTTACATTAGGATTTAAAGTTCCATATTGAAACTCACAAAAATCTTTTAACCAGTATTTTTTATCAGACAATTTTATAATTTGCTTTTCAAAACTTTCAGGCAATTTTATAACTTGGAAGCCAACCATAAACGAGGTCAGCTTCCAATTTACTTCCCAAATACCTGCATGATCGCAAGAATCCGTCATATAAACCCATAAAAGTTTATCTTTAGGTTCTAAGTCCATAAACCAAGACTTATGCCATTTTTGAGTATCTGTGAACCTTTTAGCCATTAGAATGGCATTCCATCATCATCAGCTTTTAAATTATCAGCCAATTTTATACTTAATGACAAGAATGGTTTGTTAGTATTTTTACTAACTTTCTTCCAACCAGACAAGTAAAATGATGCACCTTCTACATCTATCTTACCAGTCATATCTGGCTTTTTATCATCAGGATTATTTTTATCCTTTTTATCGTTAATAAATAAAGCACCTTTATTTGTGTTATCGTATTGCATTTACTTTCCTTTCTTTTGTTAAATTAATTCTTCTACTTTACCTTGCACTTCTCTTTTCGACCAACTATTACCTGATTTATTTAATGGTAATGATTGTGTTGGTTTTGAGGCGACAGATCTCTTCTTAAAATCATCAGCTTCAGTATCAGAGTATATACCATACTCATAAGCATCTATTAAAGACAATGTTAGTCTATCTCTTAATCGCTTCATAGCCATAGCAAAAACATACTTATTCTTGCAATTCAGTTTAAGATCAGCTTCTCCAAAGCTCCAATCATCTTTTATTTTTCTACCCTCTTTTATAATCGAGGCAGTTCCAAAAAGATGACAATAATCTCTATCGCTATTTATAATTGTGGGATTCTCAAATATAACATTTTCTATCTTTGCAATACGTTCTACTGCATCGTGTTTTATAATCCAGATGTTTCCAGTAAGATTCCAGAAATCATCTTTTGATAAGTTATATTTCTTTTGTAGTTCTTTTATTTTATCCATTTGTTCCTTTCAGTTGTAACTAACCTACAAATACATCTATATTTGTATGGTAGTTTTAATGTTAATTCCTTTCATTGTTTATCGAAGAATAAGAGCCTTTCATTAGGCTCTTTTTTCTTTATTAGATACAAATTCAACAATCATATCATCAAGTTTTTTCTTAATAGTAATTCCACGTTCTGCACATTTTACTTTTAATTGTTGCCAAGTTGTATCTTCTACTTCTAATAAGTATTTTTTCATTTTATTCCTTTCTATGTTATATCTACTAAAAGCCAAGATGCTTGTCTTTGACGTGGTAGTGTAGGTAACTTTTTAACTGTTATAGTGTTATTAGCTCTTAAACTCCTAAATGCACGTTCATAACTGCTTGTGCTACCTAAATACTTACCAAATCTATTTACGCCCTCAAAGCTCAAATTTGATATGTCTGAAGTCCTAAAAGTTGGTTGTCCAATACTCTCTTTAATTTCTTTAAGATAAGAGTATATATGTTTTTGTACTGTCATTGTTTTTCCTTTCTTATTTTATAGTTCTAAATATGAAATATATCTTGTCCATTATATCGTAAATCAATATTAACATAGTTAAATTACTTATCAAAATTATAACCACTATTATAATTATAAAAGTAAAATATTTATCAATTTTATAATTCATTTATCTTCCATTTCTCGATAAATTTATCTATATCAGACTTAATGTATGATGGATTAGAATTATCTTGTATTTTCATACAAATTTCAAGTAATTCGTAGAATTTAGTTTGATATTCAAATAGTATTAAATCGTGATCTTCCATTTTAATCTCCTATGTATTTATTATAATGTTCTAAAATTTTTTTATCATACCATTCACCTCTTACATATAAATCTGAATGGTTTTTCTGTAATTTTTTATGTAATTGTTTTTCTTTAGCTTCGGTCATATTATCAATTAATTTAATTATCTCAAGCTCATTTGGGTTACCACTTTGCAAATCAATTTTTCTAACTTTTATATTAATAGTAAATCCAATTTTTATATAATTAGTATCACTTATGACATATATTGATCCGATGCGATTTTTTCTTAAGTTAGTTATATATTCTCTTTTTCTCTTTATCATATCTTTTGTTATATCTTCAACTGGGTGATTTTTTTTGAGTAATTTTATAATGTATTTATCATCCATATTTTCTATTTCTTTCCTTTTAAAATTTCGATCATACTTTCTTATACGTTCTCGATTATTTTCTCTATATTCTTTGGCATTTTTTAATTCTCTTTCGTGATTTTCATAATAAAGAATTTGCCTATCTTTATTATAACAAGCTCTGCACTTAACATAGTATTTTGTTTGAAAATTCTCATTAGGTTTTATAACCTTGCAAATTTCACATTGTCTACTCCCAGAAGTCTTCGTCATAGTACCCCTCTCTTTTTAATTTAGCAGAATAACAGCGACCACAAAACAATTCTGTTCCCTCTGATATATCAGCTTTTGATTCTCCACAAGTGTCACACAATGCTTCTTTCATTTTGTATTCCTTTCCCAATAAAATTCAAAATCATCTCTTTCATCTGAAAGATCTGTTGGTATTATGTCAATATTGCCATTTGCAGGATATTGTGTACCCCACGAATTATCTTTTTTTGGTTTTTTCATTTAATCCTCCTTATAACCTAATTTTTGCATAACATCATTCCAATCTGCAGTAAACTCATCTATATTGGTATATTCAATATTTAACACCTTCTCAGTGCTATCTTTGAACCATACATTGATTTGAGCAACAATAGGCTCATCAAAGTCATTCTTGTTCCAACCACCAGTGTACTTATCCCAATCTAACATTTTGATTGTGTCAATAGATATTAATATTTTTTTCTGTCCATCTTTTAATTTTATAAATTTCATTACTATTTTTCTCCTAAATTATTTAGTGTTTTTATAATGGTTATTTATAGCTATATCAATAGTTTTTAAACTATACTCCAGAGCCTCAACCCAACCCTCATTTATAGCTTGTTCTTGAAGATTAGTCGGCTGTTCATCATTTTTTACTTCATCAAGTGTGTTGTTAAGTAACCGATTTATTTCTTTAAATGTTTCTAAAAAATGACTTTCTTGAATGTCATACCAAATTTTAGTATAATCATCTAATGTGTTTAATAAGTTGTTATCTTTACCACACAATAAAAATTCCAACTGGTTTATTTTTTTTAATAGTATTTTGTTTTCTTTGTTCATGTTATTCCTTTATCTTACTTGTTTTAGTTATTTAAATTATTAAACTTATTTATAATTCTGCAAGAACTTTTTTTATTTTTAAAATATAAATCAAAATTATAATTCAAAATTATAGTTGAAAAATATAACTGAGTTGAAAAATATAGCTGAAAAATATAACGCGATTTATAATGCGATAACATAAAATTTAGCCCAAAATAAGTAGTAAGTAAGTGTTTACTTATCGATATTAGAACTTTAAATATGAAGGGTAAGTGAGTGCTTACTTTAAAAAAGTTACAAGGATTTAAGCAGCCTCTGGATCGTGCATTTCGTGCATTCATATTTTTATATATTTTTTGTAAATTATCATTTATTTATTTACTATTAATTAAATTTTATCCTCTATTAATTTTTAAATATCGTTTTAAATACCTTCTAAATTGGTTGTAGTATGTTTTATCAACTAATTAAAAAAACAGCCTTAAAACGTGCAATTTATGCGCTATTTTATCAATTTATTACAATAAGATAATAAAAAAGCCATTTAAAATAAATTAAACGGCTTTTTTTGTTGTTACTTACTTAAATAAAATATTTCTTGTTTTTATCGAGTTTAAACGCGCTGCAAAAACTAATTAAACTAATAGCCCATAATATCCAATGATCAGAGCAAGCGCAAATAAAAAACAATACTAACAAGCATTTAATTATTAAATTTTTCATTTTTTCCCCTTAGTGAATAGGTATTACAATTTTAATATTTTTAAATTGATCTAAACCGCAAGCATGACCAATTTTTGTACAATTTGAACAGATACCGCCGCAAACAAAATATTTATCATTCCCCATTTTTTCTTTTAAAAGTTGTCTTTGGGTTTTGGTTCTATTAAAGCCGCTTTGATTTTTCCCAATGTCAACGGCTAAAAATTGACCCCTAACAATTGGAAGGTTATTTTCGCACCATTTAAACAAGTTATCAAATAAACCCCCATTAGACAAGTTTAATTTATAGTTACTGGGATACTTAAAACCTTGATTAAATAAATCTTTAAACAAGTTTAAACTTTTACTATATCCGTATGTCTTTAAAATAGAATGTTTTTTTAACAAGTTCATCCAGTTTTTAAGCTCGTTTAGTGTGTTGAAATCCCCGTCAACGTATAAACGAAAATCAATTTTTTTGTGCTTTTTAAATGTAGTTTTAATAAGCTTGTCAATTGCTTTTTCTATAATATTAAAGTAATTTTGAGTAAGTATTGTGTTACGTGCTTGTTTAAAGAATGGACGTGGATACCTCCAAGCTTTTAAAGAATAGCAAAATTTTTCACATGCACCTGAACCTATACAATTAACAATAGGTAAATTAGAAAAGCTTAAAAATTTTAATTTACTGTTTCCCTGAGTATTAAATATCAATTCAGGTTTCAAATATGACTCTATATAATTAACGTCATTATTTTTACAAGCTTTTAAAAACTGGATAAATTGAAAAGATTCATTTTCCCAAGTGTTTTTGATACTTGTTTTTTCAGGATTAAGATTTATTTTACTTTCTAATAGTTCAATTATTTTTTCATACTGATCAAATTTAATTAATGCGCTTATCCTCATTAAAAAATCCCTGTTAAAATTCGTTTCTTTTTTCATTGTTTTAAATTCCTTTATTTATTTATTAAGTAAGTAACATTATTTTACTTATATATATTATATAAAAGCAAGTAAAAAAAAACTATTATTTATTTTGTTGAGCTGAAAAAGCGGTGACAGCTATTAAAACACTATATATATATAATAAAACAACTAACACTACTTTAAACGCTTATTTGCTACGATTTTAATAATTATATTTATATTTGAATTTGTACCATTTAACGCGAAATCCTACCGACATTTGCAAGTACTTTTTGACTTTTTTTTACTTAAAGTAATTGTTTAAGTGATCCGCGTAACTCAATTTGCGCCCAATTTATAGCCGTGCACGATTTGCACGATACCCCATAGGGGCGGATGACCACAGATAGTATAGGGGAGATACCAAATCCCACAAATATGTCAAAATAAGTCAAGTCTTAAAATATCATTTGTCAAATAGTCAAAAAAATATCTATATTTGACTTATGCCTAAGATGATTAAAAAGGAAGTTAAAGAGAAAGCTATGCGTATGTTAGCTGAAGAACCTAATGTGTCTTTGTCTACTGTAGCAGATGAATGTGGAGTAGGGCTGACGACGCTTAAGACTTGGAAGACTGATGCAGGTTTTAATGAAGCTGTGTATACTAAGTATATGAGTACATCAGGTTTTAAGATGACGCAGGTTATGGATGCCGCGTTTAGAGAAGCTAAGCTAGGTAATGTATCTGCTATGAGATTATGGGCAGAAATGTCAGGTAAACTTGTCAAACGTATTAGTATCAAGAATGAAAGTCCATACGAAAAGTTTATAAATATGCACAATGTAGAAGATGCCGAGATTTTAGATGATTACGAAATAAGCTCTGTATTGCCTGAAAGAGATACAAGTAATGATAAACCTAGAGTAAAGGCTAAAAAGGAGCGAGAAAGCCTAAATAACGCCATAAAACGCGGTTATAAGAAAGAAGTATCGCCAGAACAACGCGCAAAGAACAGAAAAAAGAGTTTAGAGTCGTATAAAAGGCAACAAAGAGCTAAAAAAGTAGGTTTAGAGCCTTTAGGTAGGCGCACAGGTCAAGCTAGAGAAGATTGGTATGCAGAATTAGAACGTAGAGAAAAGGAGATTAGATGATATTTGCTACATGGTTAATGGTTGTTATTGGTACTATCTCAGTAAGTGAGTGTTTGAATTGTTACTATCCTAGAATAGAAGAAGCATATGATAGTGAAGGCTTTATGTGTTCTTGGGAGTTAGATGACTTTGAGTATGACGAAGTAAATGGTTATGTACTTAAGGAGTTTGACTCTACTGATAATTGTTTTGAGGCTAAATTTAGGGAGCTTAAGCAACGCCCATAAAAGTTATACTATCTATGTCGCAGTCCTCACATATCTCTCTGTAAACATCATAGGGAATAGGAACATCTGCTATGACTTCATCTGAAGGTCGCGTTTCTTCTTCTAAAATTTTTAAAAATCTGGTATTTTGACTTGTTTCTTTGATGAGTTTTTTTATGTTTTTATCAACTTTGAGCAGGTAGGTAATCATTATGATCTCTAATTTAGTTAGCTCTTCGTCAGAATCTGCCAACTTTTTCTTCATCAACCTTATTAATTCTTTCATACTCTCCTTCTCATAGCTCTTCTAATACCTTTGTATAAATCTTCATCAATTTTTTTCATTTGCTTTTTGATACTTGCTTTGTAATTGCCTTTAGCTGTTATTGGTAAAAAATTACGAGCTTTAATTGTTTTGCCGATAGCTTTTTTAAAAAATTTTCTTGTAAATCCATTACTAGCTAATGTGTAGTCGCTTAAATGATAAACCCCATGTTTAGCCATTCTTATACCATCATCTACAATTTTAAAAGAAGCTCTTAATGTACCTGTATGAATTAAAGGTCTTGTTTCTCCTGTAGATACTTCTTTTGGATTTTTTGGCGAATGAACTCTAGTAATAAATCCACTTTTATTCTTTCTTTTTAATCCTTGACCTTTTAATAGTAAAGTTGATTTTTTGTTTTTTCTTAACTTGCCAGAATTTATTATGTCTTTTGCGCTTTCTATGACAATCTTTTTTCTTGCAAACATATTCTCTTCTAAAATATTATCTAAATTTTTTAAAAGATTACCAAAACTAAAATTTACTTCTATTTTTTCTATCATCCTTGCTCTATATCTGCATTAACCTCTGCATTAGCATTAACTATTTGCTCAGCTTCTTCTAAAGATAGGTCTGTGTTAATTTCATTTAGCAATTTAGGTCTAGTTGTTAGATTATTACTTAGCCTGTAAGTATTCCAAGCGATTTGATCTTGGATTGACTGAGGATATTCAGGTTCAACAAAATTAACACCAAACTTATTAGGAAGATTGATATTATTTGCTTGACCAACTGCCTTTTCAACAATAAAAAACTCCTCTTCATACATTCTAAACAACTCAAGATCATCATAATAATCCTCTGTTCTTTCTAAGTCTTTAATCATAAGACTGACACCTGATGGCATTTCACCGCCTTGCTCTGCCCAATTTATCATTAAATGGTTGTTAGATGCAACGAGTTCTATTTGAAACTTTACATTTTCAATAACTGCGTTTATATCACCTTCTGGAGATACAATATTAAATGTAGAACCTTCTGGTAAACCTAATATACTATCTGATCCTGTTCTAATAGTGTTTACATCTATGTCTGCTCCTGTAGTTACTGGCTGCCCAAACATTTGAAACCTTAAACCAAGTTGCATTTCAGTCATCGTTATATTTACTTGCTCGTTTACATTTACAATATCGTTAGCACCTTCTACAAAATGTGAGTCTATTTGATCTTCTCTGTGTGTAAATACAAATGGTAACATCCCAAACCCATGCTCATATTGCATAGTTATGTTTCCATCTTCATCATATTGAGCGTAATGAACGTCATCCCAATAAGCATATTCTAATTTTCCAGTTTCTGATATGTCGTTTACAGGGAGGAGTAGCGGATAGGTTATTGCCATAGGCAAAAACGGATCGTCATCAAAGAACGCATTGTAATAATATATAGGTCTATACTCAAAGAAAGTACCATTGGCATCTTCTTTGACCATTACCCTGTTTGCTATTGTACCAACAAGCCTCGTCATTCGTTCTATGTGCTTCATTCTAGCGTTCTTCTTGCGTGTTAAAAAGAGGTACTCATCGCTGACATTCCTATCCGCTCCTAAGGTATATATTCTCGACATCTTATTAATAAATCTTCTTGTAAAGTTTACAGAGTAAGGAGGTATCTCTCTAAATGCTTGAGAGTTAAAGTGATCTATTATGTATTTACTAGTTTCACAATCTGTATAGTAATCTACCATACGTCTTATCTCATCTCTTCTACTTTGCGCTATTCTTAGCTTTTCATTCTGTAACGACTCTTTAATTATATCTTGTGCAATCATCTTTGTAGTATCCTTACTTCTCTGTTTTTAATTGGAAATCTGTTAATGAAAAAATATCTAAGGGCATCACAACCATGATCGTGATAACCATCTTTTACTGGATCAGGCTTAAGTGGGAAGCCTTCTTTGGGTTCAGGATAGCGATAGTTCTCTAAGTCCTCTGCTATACCTAAACATTTTTTGTTTACATGAAGAAATCTCATCCCTTCGGCATTTTCTATAAAACCTCTAACGTGAGATACACCTGCTTCAATCTTTCTTGAAACTTTATCTCTTACAGTCCTTACAATAATGCCTTGTCTTCTAAAAATTTCTATATCTCCTAAACCTGTCTGACCTTGAGCCTGTCCACCTGCAGGATCACCAAAGTATGCAACATTTTTGTAATGCTTTGCTTTAATCCTCTTAACAAGATCATCTGTTTTTATATCTCTCTCATGTATAATTTCATCTATAATTTTAACGTGCCACATACCTGCTTCTCTATATGTTTGCATCCACAATACAGCAGGTTGTCTATATCCAAAGTCTATACTGCAAAAAGTAGGTAAGCTAGGATCATATTTAAAATCACCCATATCAAGATTACGATCAAAGGGATAAACCCTACCTGCAAAACTCGTAAACTTCGCTCCATACTCTTGGTCATAAACTTCTTTTGCCAAATTTCGCTTAGCTTCCAGTAAATCGGCATCGCGACTACCATTAGGATAAGCATAATTATTTTCATAACTAGGACTATTGAATGAGTGCCACATCTCATCTTTCTGTCCAAGTAAGTATAAATCATATATCCAATTAAATCCTTGTGGCGTTGTTATAAAAAGAGCTTTACCTTTTCTATCAGATAGCGTAGGTCTTAAATACATTTCCCACGTCTTTTTCTTTATTTTAGCAGCCTCATCTAGTATAAGTAAGTCTAAACCTTCACCAACTAAGCTGTCAGGCTTGTCGGCACTTTTACCTTCTACTACACTACCCCATTCAAATTCTATATATTGGTCTTTATATGAAGCTCTAGTTGTTTCAAACCCTTTTTCTACAACCATTTTGTGCCAAATCTCTCTAAATATTTTTTCAGAGCCATCATAAGTCGGTGCAACACACCAAACTCGTTTATTAGGTTGCGCAAGTATAATTTGAGCCTCTATAGATGCGCTTACAGACTTTCCCCATCTCCTACCGCAGACTGCCACACAAAATCTCCAATCTTTGTTTGGAAAGTGCAACTTTTTTTGTCCATTGTGAGGAATATAGTCTATAAAATCAAACCAATTTTCCTTAAATTCTTTATTTTCCATACTTAGTAGTCAAGCGAATTTAATATTATTTTTACAAAATTACACTATATATAGTATGTTTTGTCCGAATTATTATTAATATACCACCATATTTTGAACACAAATTAGTTAAAAATAGGAGGGCAGTATGTCCGAAGAAACAAAAGTAGCAACCGAAACAGTTAGTGAGGAAACTACACAAGAAACACCTACAAATACTCCTGATGTAGGATCGTTAATTGCAGAAAGCAAAAAGTACAGACAAAGGAGTCAGGATGCTGAAGCTCAAGTTGCTAAACTAAAGACAATGATAGAAGAGCAAGAAAAAGCTAAAATGGTAGAAAAAGAAGAGTGGAAGACTTTGTATGAGAATGAAAAAGGTTATAAAGATAAATACAATGCCTTAGTCGATCAAAGAAAAAGTCAATTACTAGAAAAATTACCAACTGATCAGCATGAAAAATTCAAAGATAAAGATTTAGACGTTCTGGAATTTATGGTATCAAGTTTATCTCAAAATGTGGCGAAAGAAACTCCTGCAAGGGGAGCTATAAGTCCACCAAAAAGCGAAAAAACTTATGCAGAAATGACAGATTTAGAGCGAAGAAGATGGCATCAAGAAATGATGTCAAATCAAAAAACTTAGGAGAATAAGAAATGGCATATAATAATAATGCGGTAATTTCAGGTGGTTTAAACGGAGAAGGTACAAGAGCGGGTGAGTCTTTTGCTACTGAAGTTTGGGGAAATGCAGTTGAGGTTGCTATTAAAGAACAATTAGTATTAGATAAAGTGTGTAATGATTTGTCGCCTTTAGTGGCAACTCAAGGTGAGAGAATACACTTACCAAAAATAGATCAAGTAACAGCAGGAACAAAAGGTGAAGGTGCTATAACTTTTGAGGTTGACTCATCAGATGCAAGTGAAGAAATTTTAAACATAGATACCCACAAATATGCAGCTGTTGTTATTGAAGACATAATTCAAGTTCAAGGCAACTATGATATGTTAAATATGTTTGCTAAAGAATTAGGATATTCAGTAGCAAATGCAGTTGATACAGCTATTGATGCAGCTATTATAAACTCATTAAAAGCATCAGGCGGATTAAACGCAGCAACTGAGATTGATCTTAGCACAGTTCCAATGGGAGCTGAAGCAGACTTTGACGCTATCGCTACTAAATGTTATGCACAAGATCCTAATCCTAATAATTGGACAATAGTATTAGCTCCAAGTGTTTATGCTAATCTAATGAATATTGGTGATTTAGCTATTGCAACTCAAGGAGCAGCTTTAGGAGCAAACTTTACACAAACTGGTGTAGTTACTAAAGCTTATGGTTTTAACATTATGATGAGTCAAAATGTTACAACTGCAACTACTGACTTTGATAGTGGTGGCGGAACTGATGATAAAATCCCTCATGGTTATGTTTTGCATAAATCATGTTGTCATATTGCATACAGCATTCCATCAAGATTACAATCTCAGTATGACTTAGATTATTTAGGTACAAAAGTAATTGCTGATACTGCTTTTGGTGTCTTAGCTAGATATGGAACAGCAGCAGGTCAAGTTCGTAGTTTCTTGCTTACTTAATAGGTAGGATATAATTTAAGGGTGGTTTAACCGCCACCCTTAATTAACTGAGGTATATATGAGTAAAATAAATAAATTAAGGTTGAGAAGACCTAAAAAAGTAATTATTGAAAAAGTAGAGCCTGTTAAGCCTAAGGTTAAAAAAACTACTAAAAAGAAATCAAAAAAAGCTAAAAAATCTAAAGGAGAATAGATGTACGGATCAAATCAAGGAACGAATATTGGATTAGGACAAGTAGGTTCTATTTTAGCAAAGCAAGACGCAGTAACCGCAACAAGTGGTCATGTGTTTATTGCTATACAATTTTTGACAGATTGCGTATTTGAAAGTGGTTCTACTGGCTTAGTCGCGGAAACAGAACAGTTACATCTTGATGACACAGGTACAAGTACATTAGTTTCGGCATCAGGAGGAAACGCTATAGATGGAGTTACCTTCCCTAAGGGTACAACTATATATGGAAGATGGACATCTTTTGAATTAAATAGTGGTACTGCTGTTGCTTATATTGGAGATTAGATGTTAGGATTAGGATTAGGCACATCTAAAGGTGGATTTGTAGATGCCCTCGCAGAGGTAACCAATACTAAATCAATAATATTTGATGGTGGCGATGAATATATTGATTTGGGTACTGATTTAGAATCTTGGTTAGAAGGAGATGACAAGACTTTATCAGTTTGGGTTCAGAATGGTGGTAATACATCAGAAGCAAGAGTATTTAATGTAGGATATGCTGATTCTGCTTCAACAGGATTTGCTCTTGGTATAGATGCAGGAACAGACAATAAACCATTTTATTTTTTAAGGGATACAAGTGCAGGTGTTTTAAAAGTTGAATTTGGTGATGTAATGGCTGTTGGGAGTTGGCATCATTTTGCAATAGTACAAGATACTTCAGAGAATGAAGCATATGTCTATCAAAATGGTGTTTTAAAAACTACTGTTTCTAATGTTGGGGTTGTTAGTCAAAGTACAAATCATAATGCAAAAATAGGAAAATTTTGGTCGGCTACTGATGCAAATTATTTCAATGGGAATGTTGATGAGTTTGCTTTATGGACTTCTGCATTAACAGCTACTGAAATTGAACAAATCTACAATACTAACAAAGCAACTTTAGATTTATCTACTAACACAGGTAGTTATTCATCAAGTGCTAATCTTAAAATGTGGTTAAGAATGGGCGACGAAGCATCTACAAGAGTAGTAGATACTAATGCTAACAACCTTGTAATACCTGATATGAGAAAGACATTCTTTAGTGGTAA
>VTLG01004003.1_pt1 | contig 51984 bp, 60 predicted proteins | sample 4694571 | NCBI WGS metagenome assembly VTLG01 (sample SAMN12604809, study PRJNA352737) | marine metagenome | biome: ENVO:00000447; feature: ENVO:00000209|ENVO:00000569|ENVO:01000036; material: ENVO:00002151; isolation source: viral sequences binned using virsorter ... | reverse complement strand
GCGCACAACTGGCGAAAGAGCTAGAACCCGGCCTAAATGCCTTGTTCGGGCTCGAATACGACCGATACGACAATGAACACGCTGAGATTTTTGAAACAGAAAACTCAGATCGTGCCTTTGAAGAAGAAGTGATGCTGTCTGGTTTTGGCACTGCGCCAGTTAAATCAGAAGGCGGATCAATCTCGTTTGATGACGCGCAGGAGACATATACTGCCCGTTACACCCACGAGACTATTGCTCTTGCTTTCAGCATCACTGAAGAAGCTGTAGAGGACAATCTATACGATAGGCTGGCTGCTCGATATACCCGTGCCTTGGCACGATCTATGTCACAGACTAAGCAGATCAAGGCGGCCTCTATATTGAACAATGCCTTCAGCACAGGTTCACCAATTGGTGACGGTGCTGCTCTTTGTTCATCAGCTCACCCGTCTTTGACTGGCAACCAGCGAAATATTTTGTCTGTGGCATCAGACCTCAACGAGACCTCTCTTGAGCAAATGCTGATAGACATTGCTGGTTTGACTGATGAGCGGGGTCTAAAGATTGCCATACGTGGCATGAAGTTGATAATTCCAAAAGAGCTGCAATTTATTGCAGAGCGAGTTCTCAACTCTAACCTGCGTCCAGGCACTGCTGACAACGACGTCAACGCCCTGAAGTCTATGGGAATGCTTCCTGAAGGTGCGGTGGTCAACCACTTCCTCACCGATACAGATGCTTTCTTCATCAAGACAGATGCCCCCAATGGCTTTAAGCTGTTTCAGCGAACTGCCATAGCTACGGGCATGGAAGGTGACTTCGACACAGGAAACATGCGATTCAAGGCTCGGGAGCGATACAGCTTCGGTGTCTCTGATTGGAGAGCTGTTTTCGGAACTGAAGGCGCTTAATCACCAGAAGGTGTGGAGAGAGGGGTGGCTTGTGCCACCCCTTTTTTTATCGTATCGTACACAAATCCTGACAGTCGCATCCTGTGACTGACACTAGCCAAGACAGGAGACCAACATGGCTAATACTACTTTCAACGGCCCCGTTCGGTCGGAGAACGGTTTTCAAGATATAACCAAAAACGCCACCACCGGTGCTGTCACCAGCACGATGACTCTCAAGACTTATGAGACAACCATCACCGTGGCAAACGGAGCAACCACCGGTAAAGAGGGCTCAATCGGTATTCCGTCGAACTTCATACCTATGGCCGTTACAGTGGTCGTAACGTCAGCCGCCGGAAACTCTGTGACCCTTAATGATATTGGCACTGATGCAGATACTGACGGCTTTGTGGATGGTATTTCCCCCGCTATAAATTCAGTTGGGTTTAAAGGTTTTTTCCCTTGTAACGGCGTTCTTGGCATGTCTGGCGGAGCAACCACGGCGGCTACAGAAACAGCGGACGAGGTGGAGCTTGTTGTTTCTGGTGATCCTGGTGCTGACACAGTAATTGTCTTGAAGTTTTTCGGCATATCTAGCTCCTCTGACGCATCGTAACAGGAGATAAAGATGGCTAATTCAGACGTAAGAGCAAAACGTCTGACGGGAACTGGGGCGGCCAGCACTGGCCGCGCTAGACTTCGTCAAGTCCAGGTTCTGGTAGGTGGAGGAGCCGGTCGTTTAACGCTTACCGACGGTAACGGCGGTGCCACAATAGTTGATTTGGATTTTGTACAATCCTCTACTCACTCTGTGAACATACCGGATGAGGGGTTGTTGTTCACCTCTGACATACATGTGGGGACAGCGACTAACGTCACGGCTCTAACGATATTCTTTAGCTAGGTGATTTATGGCAGAGCGCAAACGCAACAATATGCCGAAGCGCAACAAGAAGAATTTTCGACCTACTAAGAAAGGTGCGGGAATGACTGAGGCGGGGGTCAAAGCCTATCGAAGGAAAAACCCTGGCTCTAAGCTACAAACAGCCGTAACCGGCAAAGTTAAAAAGGGCAGCAAAGATGCAAAGCGTCGCAAATCCTTTTGTGCGCGTTCTGCGGGGCAGATGAAAAAATTTCCCAAGGCTGCCAAAAACCCTAACTCTAGACTACGTCAGGCTAGAAAAAGGTGGAAATGTTAAGAGGAACCCCTCATGGGTAGTAGAGTTCGAACAGGAACGGTCATGCCCGCTGCGAAATGTGGCGTGGTAAAGATGGCAAAGGGCGGCGCTGCTAAGAAGAAAGGCAGTAAAATTTGTCCTGAAGGCAAAGCCTGGGCGAAGCGCACGTTTGACACATACCCTAGTGCCTACGCCAATTTAGCCGCCTCTAAATATTGTAAAGACCCTAACTACGCCAAAAAATCAAAAGGCGGTAAAAGGAAGGGACGTTAATGGGTGAGCTGAAAAAATGGCTCAAACAGGATTGGGTCAGGATAGACAGCTCTGGCAACATTGCCGGAAAATGTGGCACCTCCAAGGATAAGAAAAATCCTGATAGGTGCTTGCCACGGTCTAAAGCACAAAGCTTGTCTAAAAAAGAACGGGCAACAACCGCTCGTAAAAAGAAAAAGGAAGGTGCTAAAGGCAAAACAGTGGTCTCAAATACTGAAAAGGCCAAAGTTCGTAAAATGAAAGACGGCGGTTTGGTCAGTAGGGGCTGTGGCGCTATCATGCCAGATCGCAAGAAAAAGACTCGGTATGCATGAATTTTTTGTTGCAGACGAGAAAAAGATTTACAATGAAATAAGAGAGTGGTCAAGGACTCTCTTAGAGGAAAAGAACCCAGAATTCAATGGGTTACCCGCTTGTCCATACGCTAAAGCAGCTTGGGCAGCGCAACGGGTTTCGGTTATTTTTAAACGCGATCCCGCTAATTATCAGGACTTGTGGACAGTCATATCTACCTGGGACGATCAGGTGGATTTGGTAATTATCGTGGATTTAGCGTTTACCGAAAACTCAGACGCCTTCCACGAATACCTCGATGACATCAATCAAGCTATATCTGATGGCATGTTCATAGACCGTGACATTTGGGTTATGGGATTTCACCCAGATCAAGAGCCAAATGAATTGGTTGATGATGGAACATTTGAGCCTGATACCACAGAAGAGTATGCGATGATATTTGTCCAACGCCTTAGTAAGCTTGAGGAGTCGGCGGATAAGATAAGGGAATTGGGTTATTATGATCGTTACTTTGACGAATATGATGTTGAAAAGATGTACAAGATTCGTCATGAATTTTACAGGAGATTGATCGATGGCAATGAGTCCTAGAAAACAAGAAGCTTCTAGTGGAATAGGCAAATCTGTTGTTCGTAATGCTACTCCAGGAGCTGCGAAACCAAAGAAAATGATGCGGGGTGGGCCCGTAAAAATGAAGGACGGGGGATTTCCCGACCTTAGTGGTGATGGCAAAGTAACACAAAAGGATATTCTCATGGGTAAAGGCGTTATTAAGAAACCAACTAAAAAGATGCGTGGCGGTCCTATAAAAAAAGCAATGGGCGGAGCAGCTAAAAAGTCAGGCGTAATGAAGAAGATGCGTGGCGGTCCGGTTAAAAAGATGCGTGGCGGTCCCATGAAAAAAATGATGGGCGGCGGTGTTGCCAAGAAATCAGGCGTAATGAAGAAGATGCGTGGTGGCCCTGTTAAGAAGAAGAAATAATGGCTGTTTCTGGTTCTAAAAACTTTGAGTTAGACGTCACTGAATACATCGAGGAGGCGTTTGAGCGTTGTGGTCGAGAGGTTCGTACCGGGTACGACATCAAGACCGCTAAACGCTCTATGAACCTGTTGTTTGCAGATTGGGCCAACAGAGGCTTAAACGCCTGGACAATAGAACAAACGACGCAGGCTTTGACTCAGGGGACGTCTAATTACAGTTTGGGAGCAGACACTATAGATATTTTGTCGGCGGTGATACGACGGTCAGATGTGGACTATAGCATAGAGCGTTTAAGTCGTGATGACTACTTAGCTGTTCCAAATAAAACCACTCAAGGCCGCCCGTCTCAATTTTTTCTGGACAGGCTGATTACACCGGTTTTGAAACTATGGCCCGTGCCAGAGAACAGCACAGACGTTGTTGTGTTTGATCGGTTAGTTCGAATAGATGATGCGGATACCTCACAAAACACAGTAGAGGTTCCCTTTCGATTTTACCCTTGTTTGGCGGCGGGTTTGGCTTATTACATAGCCATAAAAAAAGCGCCGGATAGAGTTCAATTATTGAAAGCTGTGTACGAAGAGGAGATGGACCGGGCCATGAGTATGGATCGTGATCGAGCTTCGTTTAACATTGTGCCAAGCTTGGCGTATTCGCAGAATTTGTAATGGGTAAATTCGCAGTTGGTAAAAATGCCTATGGCATATCGGATAGAAGCGGGTTTCGTTACAAGTTAAACGAGATGAAGCGGGAGTGGAACGGACTCCTGGTAGGTAAAGATGAGTGGGAGGAAAAGCAGCCTCAGTTAGAACCTCGTAGGAGCATCACCGACCCGCAGGCTTTGCGTAATCCCAGACCGGATCGCATAGAGCCTTTGGATGTTCCCGTGGCTGTGCCACAGGTAGAAGGGCCATCGTTTAGGCCATTATTAGCTAACGGGCAGGTTGGTAGCGTTACGGTGACAATTTCATGAGCTTCACTTTTGCACAGCTTAAAACTGCTATCCAGGATTATACTCAGAATACTGAGACTAGTTTTGTGACAAATTTGCCTGTGTTTATCCGTCAGGCGGAGGAGCGCATTTTAAAAAATGTCCAACTGACGTATTTCAGGAAAAACGCATCTGGAAATGCTAGTAGCGGTAACAAGTTCCTTGTTGCTCCTGGAGATTTTTTGGCACCGTTTTCTTTATCTTTTACGGATAGCAGCTCAAATCAAGTTTTTTTGGATTATAAAGACGTAAATTTTGTGCAAGAGTTCAACCCAAATAGCGCCACCACGGGAAACCCAAGATACTACGCTTTGTTTGATGACAGTAATTTTATTTTAGCCCCCACGCCAAATGACAACTTTAACGTGGAGTTACACTATTTTTATAGGCCCAATAGTCTTTCTGCTGGTTTAGAAAATGGCACAACCTGGCTAAGTGAGAACGCACAGACCACTTTATTGTATGGTTGTCTTATAGAGGCATATACTTACATGAAAGGCGAGCCAGACGTTATGCAAGAATATGAGAAACGATTTGCAGAGGGCATAATTTCTATGAAGAACTTTGGTGAGGCTAAAGAGGTCACCGACGCCTACAGAACAGGTCTGGTTATTAGAGATAAAACTTAATGTTTAAGATAGAGATGACCAATGATTTCTCTGTGGGGGTGCAAACCACGTCTTATAGGGGACATACACCGGAAGAGCTTGCGGAAATGTGTGCTGAGAAAATAGTTTCTATTTCTCAGACAGCGCATCCAACTATTCGGCAGCAAGCAGAGGCTTTTAAAGAACACGTTAGACAAACAGTTTTGCATTATCTAAAACAGGCGGCAGCGAGTGACAGAACCACTGTTTATAATGCTATTCAAGAGGCTGGCCAGCCTAAACTCGCAGAACTAATAAGGAGGCTATGATGGCTTTTTCAGGCAACTTCATGTGTACCAGCTTCAAAAAAGAATTGATGACGGCTACGCATAATTTTACAAACAGTACAGGCAATACTTTTAAACTAGCGTTGTATACAAACAGTGCCAGTTTTACTGCTGCTACCACCGCTTATACCACCAGTAATGAGGTGAGCGGGAGCGGGTACAGTGCAGGTGGATCAGCTTTGACAAATGTCACTCCTACTACAAGCAGCACAACTGCGCTTACGGACTTTGCTGATTTGACTTTCAGCTCGGCAACAATTACTGCCAGGGGCGCACTTGTCTACAACGATAGTGCGAGCGGCGATCCGTCTGTAGTGGTGTTGGATTTTGGCGGAGATAAAACGTCCACCGCTGGTGACTTTACCATTGTTTTTCCGACAGCCGATGCGAGCAGCGCGATTATAAGAATCGCGTAGTGACATGGCCGACGTTACTGTCCCTATAGCTGGTTGGGGTTATGTTGCTTGGGGATCAGGCGGATATGGCTCTGCTCAAACTATACCGTTAGCCACAGGTGCTGTTGGTAGTGTAACAGTTACCGCAGAGGCCAATGTCTCGGAAACAGGACTGGCGGCAACCGGGAGTGTTGGTAGTGTAACCGCTGTGGCTGCGGGGGATGTTGCGGTAACCGGCGTAGCCGCCACAGGCGGCGTTGGAACACTTTCAACGGTGTCCAACAATAATTTGTCGGTTACAGGATTATCGGCCACTGGTGGTGTTGGCAGTGCGGGCACTTTAGAAGGAACGGGTGTTTTCCCGACTGGTGTAGGTGCCACTGGTGGTGTTGGATCGGTAACGGTCACAGGAATATCTAACGTCAGTGTTACTGGTGTTAGTGCCACAGGATCGACGGCCCAGGTCATATTTAATAAAACCGTTCGTTTTGACGGTTGGGGTCGAGGTAGTTGGGGCGAAGGTGGTTGGGGGGCCTCTCTTGGGTTGTCCGCAACCGGCGTTGTAGGTAGTGTAACAGTTGATGCCGGTGTTTTAACCCCAGTCACGGGCATACCTGCTACAGGCAGCGTTGGCAGTGTTAGTGTCAACGCAAGCGCGTCAACCTCTGTCACAGGTTTGACAGTAACCGGCTCAGTTGGGTCGGTGACAATTGATTTACAGCTTGACGTGCCTGTAACGGGTCTTCAAGCCACGGGCAGCGTAGGAACAGTAACCGCTGGAGCGTCTGCAAACGCCCCTGTCACAGGGCTTTCTGCTACCGGTCAGGTTGGAAGAGTTATAGTTTGGGGTGAAATAGGTCCAGTTCAAGAGGCGAATTGGACAGAAATAGCCGCTTAATGAGGTGTACCAATGGCAACTTATGTAAATAATTTAAGGTTAAAAGAAATCGCCACAGGTGACGAAAGCGGAACCTGGGGCACAAGCACAAACACTAATTTAGAACTAATAGGCGAGGCTCTTGGTTTTAAAACAGAGGCATCGTTTAGTTCAGACGCAGACGTCACGACAACCGTTGCAGATGGCGCTACCGACCCAGCCAGGGGGCTTTATTTTAAGGTAACATCCGGGGCTAGTTTAACTGCCACCAGGACGTTGACTATAGCTCCCAACACGGTTTCTCGTGTGATGTTTATTGAAAATGCTACGTCTGGCAGCCAATCAATAAATATCAGTCAGGGCTCTGGTGCGAACGTCACCATAGCGAACGGAAAAACAGCCTTATTGTATTTAGATGGTGCCGGTTCTGGCGCAGCGGCGGTTCTAGCGAGTCCTGAGGTTGCTGTTACCCAGCTTACAGATGTCACATCTAACGCATCAGAACTAAACCTGGTCGATGGATCGGCTGCCGATACCGTAGTCAATTCAAAGGCTGTTATATATGGCTCCGCAGGTCAGATAGTCGCTAATGAGCTTGATGTAGATAATATTCAGATAGACGCAAACGCGGTCAAATCTACAGACACTAATGGCAACATACAGCTTTTTCCAAACGGTACAGGTTTTACCGAGCTTTACGGTAACACCAACGCAGGTGCCATCCGCTTCAACTGTGAAAGTAACAGCCACGGTGTAACGCTAAAAGGGCCACCACATTCCGCAGGAGCAACCTACTCTTTAGAACTACCAAATGCTGTAGGTAGCACAGGTCAGTTTCTTAAAGCCTCCGATGGCTCAGGTAAACTAGCGTTTGATACTGTTGTTCAATATTCTGCGCCACAATTAAAAGGTGCCAACTATACTGCTGTTGTCGGTGAGTTTATTGTGGCGAGCGCGGGGTCAATTACTATCACGTTACCTGCTAGTCCCAGTGCAGGTGACTACGTGACCATAAAAGACGGCACGGGTGCAGCAGAAACTACAAGTTTTACTGTGGGTCGTAATTCAAGCAACATTGCATCAAGTGCCAGTGATCTTACCTTCGACAAGAACTTCGCTGAGATCACGTTGGTGTACATCAACGGCACTATAGGCTGGAGCGTGTAAATGAGTAATCTTTCTGATCTGCTGCCCAGCGGTGGTGGGCAGAACATTGTCGATTTCACGGCGAGTGGGGCTATATCTAGCGGTCAGACTGTGGGTCTTAATAGCGATGGTACAGTTAGTCCCATAGTTGCTCCAATAGGTGCTGTTGCTACTTTTGAAACTGGGGCTATAGATGCTCCAAGAGGTATAGCAACCGTTCACGACACTACGAATAATCGATTAGTTGTCGCTTACATAGACGACGATGATGGGGATAAAGGCAAGGTGGTGGTCGGTGTTGTTTCAGGAACAACCATTACTTATGGCAGCATTTATGAGTTTAACTCAGCAGATACCGAACAAATAAGCATGTGTTTTGATCCTGACTCTGGCAAGTGCATAGTTGCGTACAGAGATCAGGGTAACAGCAGTTATGGAACCTGCCGCGTCTTAACAGTAAGTGGCACTACAGTGTCTATGGGGAGCGAAGTTGTTTTTGAAAGTGCAAACGTGAACAGCACTTCAATCGTCTACGATACTGGCGTAGACAGAGTATTAATTGCTTACAATAAGTACGATAGCAATTTCAAAGGGTACGCCAGAGCAGGTCAGGTCAGCGGTACATCTGTGGCTTTTTCTGCTGCGGCAGCGAGGTTTGATACCGACAACACCTCAGGGTATGACATAAGCAACGTCATTGCCAGTTATGACACTGCTGCTGGTAAAACAGCTATTTTTTATCGCGGTAACAATCAATATCTGCAAGGTATAGTAGCGTCTATAAGCGGAACGACAGTTAGTTACGGGACAGTAGCAAACGCTAACTCAGACAATGGTATAAACGGTCACGATGCCACTTTCGATGCGACTGCTAACAAACACGTTGTTGCGTTTGCTAATGACACTAACGCTGCAAAAGTGGGTGCTGTTGTAGCTACTGTGTCTGGAACCAGTATCTCATTCGGATCGATAGTAGATAATCTAACCTCTTTTACAATAAATACTAGAGTTTCTATTGCATACAGTCCCGATGCCGGAACTTCTAAAATGATATTTGGCAGGGCTGCTAATGACTACGCTGTTGAAACAGTAACCGTGACTGTATCAGGCACAAGTTTGACAGGAACCACACCAGTAGCAGTTTATACGGAAACAAATGGAGTAGACCCTGCTGAAGATAGTTTAGTCTATGATACTACTGCCAACGTCTATATTGCTGCTGTTCGGAAAGGAAGTACGGACATTGGAATAAGTTTTGTTTTTAATTCAGCAACGGGAGCGGGTGTAGCAGACTTCATCGGCCTAGCAGATGCTGCGATATCCGATACTGCAACAGGCAAGATCAACGTCAAGGGCAGCATCAACAGCAAGCAGTCCTCGCTGACTATAGGCTCTGATTATTACGTTCAGGCTGATGGCAGTGTCTCTACTACCAGCACAAGTCCAGCCGTGAAGATAGGACAGGCTGTCACTGCCACCACAATCAACATGATGGATTTGACATGACAAATCTAAGCGATCTTTTACCAGCAGGTGCGGCCAGTAAGCAGCTAAGTTTCACTGCTGATGGGGCGATAGCAAGCGGTCAGACTGTGGCATTGCAAACTGCTGGCACGGTGAAGGCGGTTGGTACTGTTGCAGAAAGCATTGGATCAAAATCTGTCTTCGACACAGACACTCAAGACAACAAACCTGTTTTTGACACCAGTAACAATAAAGTTGTAGTGGCCTATCAAGATGACGGTAACTCTAGTTATGGCACAGCAGTCGTCGGAACGGTTTCTGGTTCTGGAATTACGTTTGGGACTCCGGTTGTATTTTCAACTAACACTATGGATGATGTTTGCATAGCTTTTGACAGCACTAATAATAAAGTTATGATTTTCTACCGTAGGGGTGCTAGTAGCCACGGTTATTGCGTAGTAGGGACTGTCTCTGGAACATCGATTAGTTTTGGTAGCGAATTTGAGGCTGTGGCAGCAAATTCTCAATTCCTTGATATTGTTTTTGATTCAAGTGTAGGTAGATTTTTACTACTTTACAGGGATGCAGAAAATAGTAATTACGGGACTTGCCGTATTGTATACATTTCTGGAACCTCAGTTGTCGCTGCGGGTGCAGAAATTGTCTTTCGCAGCGCCCTAACCACTAACATATCTGGAGCGTTTGATTCTGATCAGGTTAGGGTAGTAATAACCTATATCTCATCTGGTGGGCGGGTAAGGCTGGCAAAAAATTTAGGCAATGCACAGCCTGACTTTAACACGGATACAGTTTTTGACTCTGGCGCAGGGAGTGGTAGTGCAAAGCCAGAAAATTCTACGGTGTATGACTCTGTAAATAAGAAAATACTTATATCGTATAGGGACAATAGTAATTCTAGTTACGGCACAACATTAGTAGGCACGGTATCCGCTGCTGACAATGCGATAACTTTTGGGACTGAAGTTGTTTTTGAAACCGCAGAAGTACACAGCATTTCAAGCACCGTTGACACTACAAACAACAGGCTAGTAGTTTTTTATTACGATGTGGGAAATGGCAATAGAGGAACTTACGCCGTAGGTACGGTTAGCGGTACGTCTATTTCTTTTGGTACTCCAGTAGTTATTGAGGCAAACACAGACGTAAGTGACACTGGCGCAACTTTTGATTCTAATGCAGGTAAAGTGGTTCTTACATACAGAGATGCGTCAGATAGCGGTAAAGGAACGGCACAAGTTCTCCAGAATGTATCAACAAACTCCTCATCATTCCTCGGCATAGCAGACGAAGCCATATCCAACGCAGCAAGCGGCAAGATTACGATGAAGGGCGGGGTGGCGACTAACAGTCAGTTGTTGCCTTTGGCTTACACAGGATCACTAGGCTCTGCGGCGGTGTATCAGTCCACTGCAACAGAGTATCAGGGCATAGCGTTCGACAGCAGTAATAACAAAGTGGTCGTGGCTTACAAAAACGATAGCAACGCACAAGGAACCGCTGCGGTAGGCACTGTCTCAGGCACAGGTATTACTTGGGGTACTCCGGTTGTTTTTGCTACGGCTTCAACCAGCTACTGTGATGTTGTCTTCGACTCCAGCAACAATAAAATAGTTATTGTCTATTCGGATGTAGCGAACTCCGAATATGGCACGGCTATCGTTGGGACAGTTTCAGGAACCTCCATATCCTTTGGTTCTGAAGTGGTTTTTGCTTCAGCCGCCACTACATACATACGAGCGGCATTTGATAGCAATGAGAATAAAGTTGTTGTTGCTTATCGGGACGATGGTAACAGTCAATATGGCACAGCTATCGTCGGTAATGTCTCCGGCACTTCTATCTCCTTCGGAACTGAGGTGGTCTTTGATTCTACTGGTGCGCGCAGTGCTGCTTTTGGTGGTTTTGTTTTTGATTCTACCAACAACAAGATAGTCATACCGTATACTAGGTCTGTTTCACATTGCATCGTTGGGACAGTAAGCGGAACTTCGATTTCTTTCGGAACGAAAGTAGACTTTGGCGGCACGATAAGTTACCAAAATCTGTCGGTAGCTTTTGACTCCAATGCAGGAAAAGTTGTTATAAATGGCAGAGATTCAAATAACAGCGATTATTTTGGATCATTGGTCGGCACTGTTTCAGGAACAAGTATATCTTTTGGAACGCAGCTTGTAATTGAAGAGGTTCACACTGTAGGAGCTACCGCGTTTGATAGCAGTGACAATCAAATAATTTATGCTTACAAAGATAACTCTACTTCCTCTGCGTACTACCGTTTAGGCACGGTGTCTGGGACATCTATTTCTTACGGTTCTGCTTCTGCTTTGACTAGTGGCAACGTGGCTTATATGGATTCCACTTTTGATTCTAGCCAAAACACAACGGTGATTATTTATAAAGACGTTGCTAACAGTAATTACGGGACAGCAAGAGGGGTACAGGTTTCAGGCGCATATCCAAACCTCGTACCTAACACAACCTACTACGTCCAAGATGACGGCACACTCAGCACCACATCTTCTTCAGTGACCGCTGGCAAAGCGATGTCTACTAACAGCATCAACCTGGATTACAGCACATGAGCAATCTAAGCGATTTATTGCCAGCAGGTGGCGGCGCAAAGGTCATAACGGCCACGGCCAGTGGTAATCTGGCGACAGGTCAGACTGTGATATTGCAGAGTGACGGCACTGTAAAAGCGGTAGAACAAACATCAGTGTCTCAGGGCGTAGGTTCTGAAATTGTGTTTAGCACTTCGGGAACTACTAACTTTCCTGTGGTTGCTTACGATACTTCCAATGACAAAATAGTTGTAGCTTATAGAGATGGTGGAGATAGTAACGACGGTAAGGCTGTGGTGGGAACTGTATCTGGTTCAAGCATTAGCTTTGGTTCTCCCGTCACTTGGGAAACAGATTACCCAAATGACATTTCTATAGTGTATGACTCTGCAAATAATAAAGTTGTAATTATTTGGGGCGATGGTGGCAATAGTGGATATGGCACAGCCCGTGTTGGCACGGTTAGTGGAACAAGCATATCTTTTGGTACAGCCACTGTTTTTAACTCAGGCTATATTTCCTATTTAGACGCTTGCTTTACAACTAAGTATAACTTTGTTGCCGCTGTTTATAGAGATCAAGGGACTACAAACCACGGTATGCTTCGCATACTTGAGGTAAGTGGCACATCGATAACCGCAAAAGACAGCGCAAATGCCTTCAATGGGGCTACAACTAAATACTGCGCTATCGATTATGATCCTAATAACGATAGTGGAAGTGGAGATGGTAGAGGTCGATGCGTTATAGCGTATCAAGATGACGCTGATAATGACTATGGAAAATGCAGGACAGCGCAGATTCTTGCAGATGGATCAACTAATTTCCAAGGCAGCGAGATTACTTTTGAGTCAGCGACCACCGAATACATATCTATACGCTATGATTCTACCGCGCAAAAGTTTTTAGTCGCGTATAGAGATGGTGGTAATAGTAATATTGCTACTGCAAGAGTATTAACCATAAATGGCAATAGTGTTGATGTCGGAACTGCGGCCACTATATCAGGAACCAGCTTAGGGTCTAGTGCTTTAGTATATGATCCAGATGGTAATGTTACTATTTTCATGTACAGAGATGCGAATGACTCCAACTCTGCAAGTATTGTACCTGTAACCATTTCTGGAACGTCAGTTTCTTTTGGGACTAGCACAGTAGCAAACGCAGGCAACACTGGAGAGAGTAGCCTTTCACTAGCTTATGACACAACTGCGGATAAGACTATCGCTGTATACAGAGATGACGGTAATTCCCTGTATGGGACAGCTATTGTTTTTAACATAGCAGGCACCAGCACAAACTCTGGTGACTTCGTAGGCATCACCAACCAAGCTATCAATAACTCTGCATCAGGCGAAGTGGTTGTCGAGGGCGGGGTGATTACTAACGGATCGTTGTTGCCTAGCGTTGCATCTTCTACGTTTGGCTCTGAATCAGTGTTTGAAAACGCTACTACGTCCAAAGTTGCAATCGCCTACGACACTGGAAACGATAAAGTTGTTATAGCCTACAGAGATGAGGGTGACAGCAGTAAAGGAAAAGCAGTTGTTGGAACTGTCTCAGGCACATCAATTACTTTTGGTACACCAGTGGACTTTGAAGGTTCAGATTCAGCCACATATGAGGCAGTTGTGTATGATCCAGATGAAGGCAAAGTCATAATAACTTGGGCCTCCAATAGTACTGGTCACCTCAAAGCCATAGTTGGCACAGTTAGCGGAACCACTATGTCTTTCGGTTCTCCGGTGACTTATGAGGCTTCCGCAGGAATAAATTTCGATATTATATACGATACTAGTAACGACAAAGTTGTAGTGTGTTTTAAAGATGGAAGTAACTCTAATTATGGTACTGCCATCGTTGGCACTGTAAGCGGAACCTCTATATCTTTCGGTACAAAGGTCGTAATCCAAAGCGCAAATTTAGACCCAATCGCTTCCGTGTTCGATTCTACAAACAACAAAGTTTTGTTTGCCTACCGGAATAACTCTACTAACTCACAGCTAATCGTTGGCACTGTGAGTGGAACTAGTATCAGTTTCGGCAGCCCAACTACATATGTTAGTGGTCAGTCCTATAATCAATCACTAGCGCATGATACCTCTTCCGGTAAGAATGTTTTGGTTTATAGAGATACTGGTAACAGTAACTACGGAACGGCTGTGGTTGCCACGGTAAGCGGAACGAGCGTAAGTATTGGCACAGCAGTCGTGTTCAATGCTGCGGAATCGACAGGCTGCGATGCCTTATATGATCCTACAACAAACGCCACATTTGTCTTCTATAAGGATGCGGGTAACAGTGACTACGGTACAGCAAAAGGTGGAATTATAAACGGTACGGATATTAGTTTTGGTAGTGCCTCAGTTTTTAATACGGCCAACCCCGGAGAGTATAAGATAGCTTCTGTAAAAGACCCCGATCAAAATAAGGCTGTTATTGCTTTCATAGATACTGGTAACAGTAACTACGGAACGGCTATTGTGGGAACTCTATCCAGTGCAGTCCCCAACTTCACAATCGGCAGCACCTACTACGTCCAAGACAATGGCACACTCGCAACAACGTCTTCCAGCGTGACGGCTGGCAAGGCAATCGCTAACACAACACTTCTACTGAAAGGGTAAGACATGAAGACTATTGTAGACAATGCAACAAACACATCCAGATACCTCTTTGCTGATGACAAGTCAGTCACGATGGGCAGCGACACAATCACTGTTGGCGATCCTGCTGAGTTTATCATTGGTGATCTCAACAGCGGCAACGCCACTCTTATCGAAGGAGTCACAGAACCAGAAGATTGGTATGGGTGCAAATATACATGCGCGTCTGACGGCACGTTCGCGGCGGTAGAAGGTTGGGTAGACCCACGCGAGTCTGAATAGATTTTAGGTATGAGTAATGAAACGTCTATTGGTGATAGCCGCCCTGGTTGCGGCTTTCCCTGTGTTTGGGCAGGATACAACGACTAACATCAACACGACTGCGACTTCGACCGCTACGTCTACGGCCACGTCTACAAATACGAACACCAATAACAACACAAACACTAACACAACAAATTACACGGGGACCTCGACGAACAACAATACAAACGTGAACACCACTACAGTCAATTCCACAACAGACACTACGTCCAACGCGACTAACTACAACCGTAATGTCAATACGATGGAATATAACGGGTTGATAAACAACATAAACACCTCAAACGCCACTAATACAAACAACAACACGACGAATAGCACGTCGGTTAGCACGGCGACGAATGTCAACCAGAACACTAATAACAACACCAGCGTCAGCACGACTACATCCAACAGCACCAGTTTTCAGACCACAAATTCTGTTTCTGACATTACGGCCATGAATCAGAACAATAACGTCAACTCCAATAGCTCTGTGAGCAACTCAACCCAGCGAGTAACGCAGAAGGTAGAATCACCTCCGCCATCAGCCATCGCGCCATCAATTGGTAGCTCATACAGCCAAGACCTATGCACCACAGGCATATCTGGTGCAGTTCAGACCCAGATACTGGGGTTCTCCACGGGCAAGTCTGTCAGGGATGTAAACTGTGAGCGGATCAAACTAGGTAAAACCTTGTACGATATGGGTATGCGTGTGGCCGCTGTTTCCTTGATGTGCCAAGACTATAGGGTCTGGGCAAGCATGATGTCTGCTGGTACGCCTTGCCCGTATGACGGCAAGATTGGTGATGAGGCCAAAGCCTTGTGGGAAGCTAATCCAGATAGAATACCTGAGCCGGACAGGAGGGTTAGATGAAAAAGCTGGGTCTACTATGCTTGCTGCCCGTTTTTGGGTCTGCTGCCGATCTTGACCCTACCGGTATGACTCAGGTTTTAAATGGGGTAGATGACAGCGCATATCATGTAGAGCTAGGGCATACCTTCCCATATCTCAATAAAGTATTTACAGACGCCTGGATGAGCACCAACGGATTTATTTTGCTTTGGTCACCAACAAATGAAAATAATCTAGGGCAACAGACCTTACCAACAGGCGGTCATTGCTGTGATGGATATAACTTTGGTGCAGGTACGCCCAACTACCTAGACAACCGTGTGGGTCAATTTAGTTATATGCTTGCGCCTTTGTGGACGGATTTAGACGATACAAACGTCTTTGATGATGATGGGTATTACTATTCTACAAACAAAGAGCGTAGTAGCTTTCTTTGGTACAAGGTCAAAGAATATAACCAGCCTCTATCTTTGAACACCTTTCAACTAAACATAGATTCATCTGGCGGCTTTGAGTACATCTATGATGACGTATTTATCAGTAACCATGACGTATTCATTGGCTGGACGGGTGATACAGCCTCTGACCCGTATTGGCATACTCAGCAGTTTTATGGTGACAAGTTCACTATGAGTGACACATACGCAAGCGCAACAGGAGCGCAGCTTATCTCAGACTACGGTGGTGATCTGGCGACTAACTCATACAGCAACGGTAATTTTGGGCTTGTCGGCAAGGCTGATTGCACGAATCCGTTGAATGACAGCACTTGCGACGGATATTGGGATGCCGTAGCAGAAAGCAGCGTGACTGATGAATACACAGACGCTGTATTTGGCGATGAGGTGGAGGACTTCTTTTTTGTGGACAGGCCGGATCGGCAAGGCCAGCCACAACCGCAACGTATACCAGACCCACCCGCTTATGAACCGAGAGAAGAACGGGAAATGTTTGGGTTGAATGTCATACCGGAGGAGGGGCCACGGGGCGATGAGCCAAGACCAGATGCACCGCAACGCCAGCCAGAACCTGAAATATTTGAGGAGCCGGAGCGTATTGGAGAGCCGGAGCGGTTTGACCGACCTGTGGAGCGCCTTGAAGAGCCGCCAGAGGAGACGATAGAGGTTGTACGGGAGCCAAGACCTGAACCTCGACCTGAGCGCACTGTGGCTCGTGCGGAGCCCATAGAGAGAGATGACCCTGTAGAGATAGAGCGAGAAGAGCGCAGGGAGGCAGAGAAAGTCCTACCTGACCCTGAGCCAGAGCCGGAACAAGTCGTTGAAAGAGAAGTAGTCCGCCCAGCGGTGGATGTGGTCGGTATTGCGCTATCTCTTACCGGGCAGCAATCTTTCAACAGCAATCGCATGTCCATGAGTCAGCAACAGGCACAGGCTGCCGAGACAGAACAGCAGCTTTTTCAAGATACAGGGTCTTTAGGTGCCCAAAATCAAGTAACTCAGGTGATTGCACAACAACAGCAGCAGCAGGAAGAAAACACCATCACGACCTCTGATCTTGCACCTCCATCTCAAATGCAGTTTGAAAACGATTTCAACGATGCAATAGCTACCGGGCAGTCTATAGGACAGTTTCTGTCTGCACAGCTACCCGACTTTAGTAGGTTTGATGTCGCTCCCCCAAGCCAACAGGAGCAACGCACCGTTCAACGCGCAGAGGCCCAGATACAGACAATGAGTCAGCAGGACCTAGAACAAAGCTTAGAAAATGAGTTGGAGGACTTGGGGGACACAGGTGGGTTTACCGACCAAAGCCTTGCGGTGTTTCTCATATCGAACAATCCGGCGTTTAATCAATACCAAAACGTCAATCTAACCGATAGAGAGTTTTACGAAAGTACGCAAATGTATCCTAACAACGCTCCCACAGTAGATCCTAGAGGACTGCTTCGTATAACAGGGACAGATGGATACAATGATTTGGTGGAGCTACAGTGGCAGAGGTAGAATTTGGAGATTTAAAGGTATCGGGTGGTAAGTTACTGCTTGTTATACCTTTTTTGGGTAGTATTGGAGCTGCAATGTGGGGTGGCTTTGAGCTATATCAGCGATTGCTCACGGCAGAGGAGGCCATAACGTCATACGTGTCGCCAGACTTTTCGAATTATGACGAAGCCTTAGCCGTTATCTCCACAAGGATGGAGACCACAGAAACTCTCATATCAGCGGCAGAAAGAGCGTTAGATCAAAGAGTTGTAGAAATAAGTAACAAAATTGATCGGTTGCAGGTTGACATAGACTCGGTTGAACGCACGGCACGAGACACGGATGACACAGTGGCTACGGCAACCAGAGAGCTACGAGATGATGTCTATGCCTTAGAGGAGCGGGTTAACGACAGTCTTAGGGACATAGACAATGAATTGCGTGAAATGCGTGATGATTTAGAGGAACGCATACAGAGAATATTGGATAACCCTTTGAATACTGAAGAGTAAAAATGCCACTTACAAAATTACAATTTAGACCTGGCGTAAACCGAGAAACTACCTCATATACCAATGAGGGCGGTTGGTTTAACTCTGACAAAGTGCGTTTTCGCTCTGGGCTACCTGAAAAGATAGGCGGTTGGCAAAAAAACGGAGATAACAGCTTTTTAGGCACGGCTAGGTCTTTGCACACCTGGGTAAACCTATCGGGCACTAAACTCACCGGAGTCGGCACGAGCCTGAAGCTTTACATAAACCAGGGCGGCGAGTTTTATGATGTGACCCCACTTCGCTCTACCACGGCTGCGGGCGACGTTACCTTCTCCGCGACTAACGGATCATCTGTCATAACGGTCACGGACACAAATCACGGGGCGGCAAAAAACGATTTTGTAACTTTTAGTGGTGCCGCCTCTCTTGGTGGCAACATTACAGCGAACGTGCTGAACCAGGAATACCAAATCACCGAAATTGTTGACACCAACAGCTACAAGATATCTGCTCGTGCAGCCTCCACCACCATCAAGAGCATTACCGTAGACGGCCAAATAAATGCTTCTGCGGTGACCGCCAATAGCTCAGATACCGGTAACGGTGGCTCTAGCGTCGTTGGTAAGTACCAAATTAACACAGGCTTAACTAATGTGGTTACCGGCACCGGTTGGGGTGCAGGAACCTGGGGTGGCGGAACCTGGGGCACCGCCTCACCACTGACGGTGGTCAACACCCTGCGTATTTGGACGCAGGACAATTTTGGTGAAGACCTTTTATCTTGCGTCCGTGACGGTGGTATTTTCTTTTGGGACACAAGCACCGATTCTCTTGGCACAGATCGTGTCACCGCTCTAGCATCTTTAGCCGGGGCTGACGCCGAAACCCCCACCATAGCCAAACAGGTCCTGGTTTCAGATAGAGACCGTCATGTGATTGTTTTTGGTTGTGACGGCGAGACTAGCATTGGCACCCAGGACCCCCTGTTGATTAGATTCAGCAGTCAAGAGTCTCTGACCACCTGGAAAGCAGAAACAACAAACACGGCGGGGGAGCTTCGTATTAGTTCCGGTTCCGAGATCATCACCGCCGTAGAAACCAAGAGCCAAATATTGGTGTTTACAGACGTATCTGTACACAGTTTGCAGTTTCTGGGTCCGCCTTTTACCTTTGGTGTGTCCCAAATATCAGAAAACACCACAATTATGGGACCGATGTCAGCAAAAGCTGTGGATGACGCGGTCTTTTGGATGGGTTTTGAGGACTTTTATGTGTACAACGGGCAGGTACAAAAGTTGCCCTGCACGGTTCGAAGCTACGTTTTCAACGATTTCAACAGCAGTCAGTCGGAAAAGGTCACAGCGGCCCTAAACAGCAGCAATTCAGAGATTTGGTGGTTTTATCCGTCTGCCAGCTCCACAGAAATAGACCGATATGTGATTTACAACTATGAGGAGAGGGTCTGGTACTTTGGCACCCTACCTCGCACGGTATGGTTGGATCGAGGTGTCAACAACTTTCCGTTGGCAGCCAGCACAGACGGTTACCTATATGACCATGAAAACGGTCTGAATGACGGCAGCACCAACCCACCGACGCCGATGACGAGCTTTATAGAAAGCAGTCAGCTCAGTATTGGTGAGGGCAACAATTTTGTGTTTCTTAGTAGGCTGATACCGGATATTACCTTTGATGGGTCCGTAACTAACGGTCCCAGCGCAGATTTTACGCTCCAGGCAAGAAACTTTCCTGGGGGTCAATATCTGCAAACCAAAGACTCTGAAGTGGTGCAAAGCGCCACGACACCGGTGGAGCAGTTTACCGAGCAAGCGTTCGTTCGATTGCGGGGGCGGTCTTTTGCCCTGAAAGTTCAGTCCGATAGCATAGATATGCAATGGCGTTTGGGCACCGCTCGGGTGGATGCTAGACAGGATGGCAGAAGATAGTGTCTTCGCGTAGCTTAACAAGGTTATTCTTTCCTAACGCGCCAGACAGCTATCAACAAAGCCATCAAGCAGAGGTTCAGAGGGCGTTTTTGCTGTTTTTGCAGCAATTACAGAACCCTGGCGATGCACGGAACACGAATCTAACCCTGACTAACCTACAGTCTGGGGACGATCAGGGTCTTGAAACAGGGGCTGTATACGAGAAAAATGGGTTTCTTAAAATAAGTTTAGCAAATGAGCCGAATTTACGCGGATCATCCGCTACGGGTAGCGTTGGCTCTGTTACGGTGACAATATCATGAGCGATGGAACAGTAATTACAATGAGCGATGGCTCAAACTGGCGACCTGCTACCAGTATTGATAGAATCCAATGTGTATCTTGTGACAATTTGGTCGATACTCCTGCGGAAATAGCTTCCTACCCTTCAGGTCGGTGTCCCCAGTGCGGCAATTTGTGGACTGGCGCAGAGAGCAGACATACCGAAATCACGGTCACTGCTCCAGAAGCGATAAAGGGTGAGGCTTGATGGAAGAACTTTTTAGAAAGCTGTTAGGTAAAACTGTAGATACCGCTGTCAACGCCGGTATACAGTCCCTTGTGACCGGGCAAGACTATGGCGATGCGTTCAAGCAGCAAGCGGGCCTCGCTGCACTCACTGCGATCTCAGGGAGACAGTCTCCTCTAGACTTTTTTAGGCAGCAACAAACGCCCACGGCTCCCGCGTCACAGCAACAAAGGCCCAAGGCTCCTCAAATAGTTCCAAGACAACGTACTCCTAGCGCCACTCCCTCTGAATCTGCCGTTAATATGGAGGCTATAAACAAGTCCGTATTGCGCGGCCTTGGTTTAGACCCTGAAACACCTCTTGGCATACCTTCTCTAAAGGTAGAAGACGAGGAAGAAAAAGTAGACATCACAGACATCGACAATCGTGGGATTATGGAATCCTTGGGCGACTTGGTCACCGGCGATGGCGGTAGGATGTCTGCCTTAAAGCAGCTTTTCTTCCCAGACCCCGCTGGTAATCCAGATGCTGTTCGTAGGTTGGGACCTTTAGGCGCTTTGGCAACGTTTCTAGCATACAAAGACGGGTTTTTTGACCCAGACATGTCAAATGTCCTACCGGGCCCGTATGGCGGTATAGGCAACATCGATTTGCAAGCCAAATACCCTGGCACGTATCGTCCAGGCGTACCTCAAGTCGCACGGCCCGCTGCTATGGCTGACGGAGGTTTTCCACGTAAAACGGGTGCTATAGCCGGGCCAGGCACAGAAACCTCAGATGACATCCCTGCTATGCTCAGTGACGGTGAGTTTGTGATGACCGCCAAAGCTGTGCGTGGAGCAGGGGACGGCAACCGAGAAGCTGGCATACGTCGCATGTACGACATGATGAACAACTTTGAAAGGAGTGTGGCGTAATGTCTAACGGCATAATGACCCAGGAGATCATTGAGAGACAGGACCCGTATACCGAGGCGTATAAACGGGGTCTGTTTGAGTCTGCCTTTGATCTGGTCAATCAGCGCCTGGGCTTTGAACGTCGTCCCATTCCAGGCGCGGTAGACGAAACCGGAAATCAAATATTTGAAACGGTTGAGACCGGGACGGGTCAACTTTTCCCTCCCACTCGCCAAGTTGCCGGTCTTACACCGATGCAGCAACAGGCTCGAATGTTGGCCCAAGAGAACCTGGGTGGCTTTATGCCGTATATCCAGGGTGGCCTTGGTGGTCTTCAACGTGGACAGGCTTTGTTTGAACAGGCCGCGCAGTTGGCTGGTGAAACCCGCGAGACCCCTTTTCAATTCGGACAGGCCGGTGCTGAAGCCATTCAAGGGGGCATGGACGCATTCCGTCCGGGGACGTTAGATGACCCCAGCTCAGGCATATCGGCCTTTTTCAATCCGTTTGAAGATCAGGTCGTTGAGCAGGTGCAAAGAGATTTTGATCGTGCCAGACGAGAGCAGGACGCCATATCAGCGGCAACTGCCATAGATAAGGGTGCTTTTGGTGGCTCCAGGGCTGAAATAGCCCGACAGCAGGCCATTGAGGGTCTGAACCGTCAAGAACTGGACGCTTTGGCTAGACTGCGAACGGCAGGTTTTAGCGAAGCAATGGGCGCAGCACAACGGGCGCAAGAAGCGCAGCAGCGTCGTGCCCTCACCGGTGGCGCATATCTTGGTAACATAGGCCAATCCCTGGGAACCGTAGGACAAAGAGATGTGCAGCTATTGGGAGACATAGGCCGGGGCATTGGCGCTATCGGTCAACAAGAGGCTGCTCTTGGTCCGATTGCGGCCAGAGAGGCACGTTCTGATATTTCTGCTCTTAATCAATTAGGTGGTCAGCAACAGTTGCTAGAGCAAGAGGTTCTGGACGCCATGCGTCAAACTAACATAGATCGACAAGAGTTTCCCTCTGACCAGTATGCCTACCTACAGGATATTTTGTCTGGAGTGCCTGCCAGAGCCTCACGAGCAACTTACACCAGTAATCCAACACAAAGTCCCGCCGCTCAAGCAATTGCCACGGGAATCGCGGGTCTTGGCGCACTAGGCAACCTAAGCGGGGTCGCATAGGATCAGATATGAACCTCTATAAAAGACCAATGTTTATGCAGCAGGGTGGGGCCGCTACCCCACGCCTTCCCACTCCGATGGCGAATATGCCGATGGCACGAGCCCCCTCTGGCGCTATGCCGCCAATGAGACCATCCAACGCCCCGATGGCTCCTGCTCCACGCATCCCTGCTGCCCCTTCACGGCCCAAGGCCCCTGCTGACCGGGGCATAGGCAGTATGATAGCTGACAAGGCTAAGGCCGATCTGGCCACGGCCCAGGGTCCAGAAGAGTTGATCAACGCCTTCAGGGGTAATAAAAAGCCCATATCGGCCCGGTATCAGGAGCTGGCTGAGTATGTTGGTCCAAATGATGCCGGTCGCACACCGACCAGTGTGCTGACAATGGTGCAGCCCACCATAATGATGACCGAAAAAGGAGCTGCCGATAGTGGCATAGGTCAGTTAATGGCGGGGATGCCGCAAGCTAACGCCCCGATGCAGGGCAACATGGGCGCAGGGATCATGCGTCAAGCTCCTGTAAAGATGCAAAATGGTGGTGATCCACGCATGGCAGATTTTCAGAGCCAACAGGCTTTCCTGCAACAAGTCCTTGGCCTCGATGATGCAGAGGCTCTTCGACGTAGAGCTACGTCTAGAGGATTGATGCAGGCGGGACTACAGGGGTTAACAAGGGAGCCTCGTTTAGGCGAAAGCGCAGCGCAGCAAATTCTGCCAACTATCTTTGAGGCACTGGGCGCTGGCTCTGAGGCAGATATGGCTGTTGATCAGTTGATGCGACAAAGCGTAAATGTCCCTGCGGCGCAATATGCTTTGGACCAGGAACAAGCCAGAAAAGCTGCGGCAGCGGCAGCGGCTGTTAGAGCGGCAGAGTTGGAAGATGCGAAAGAGTTGGAAAAATTTAAAGCCGGGCTAGAGCCTTCTTTTGACGTCGATAATTTTAAGCGTCTTCAAATGCCTAACGGCGACGTCAGAAACTACAACCTTTCAAATCCAGCGGACCAAGCAGCGTATGCTCAAGACTTGACAGATAATGGTGGTATAGAAATAGGTGTGGAGGGTGAAATCCCCGAGGCGCTCAAACCACCAGAGGCTCCGCAACTTACCGCAGCCGACATAGAGGGCCAGTTTGCTGATTCCGAGTTGTTGAATCAACTACAGAATACGCAGGTCACCATGATTCCGAGGGACAAGCTGACTCGTCTGAATGCTGCGATACAACAGAAAACGCAAAAAGTTTTAAAACCGACTGGACAATTTGGTCCTACCGGAAACGAAATAATGACAGAAGACTTTGACCGACTGCCGGAGCAGTGGGATAACGCTATTCTAGCAGCACGTGGTCGAGGTATAGATGTTCAGCTTCCCGAATATTTAGAAAGCCAGGATGCCAACCCCTTCATTAGTGGTGCTGCAACCATTGCAGACGATCCCAACACGCCTGTTCTTAATAGGGATCAATTATTAAATTTAAATTTACCTAACTTGTCTGAGCCTGCCGGAGACACACAATTTGAACAAGCTATTAAGGGGTATCCAATATCGAATAATTTTGGAACTTGGGCAGCCATAGATAAAGCTATTAACACATTCCTCCCTGCAACACTTGGAATACTTGGCCCGCAAGCAGGAGAAATAGCTGCTGGTGATCAAGAAGAAAACGATGCTGAGACTGCGCTACAAGCTTTTGAGATTTTAAGCATCGAGGCCATGTTAGCAGCTCGTCCCGGTAGGGCCTCTAATGAGACCAGAGATCAGCTTAAATTACTTTTCCCGAATGTAAACGCTGTCTTTACTAACCGAAGAGAGGCCCTGGGTAAGTATAAAAGTTTAAGAGGCTCTCTCGAAGAGGATTTGGGCACCGTTAATAACATGTTAGCCGGGAATCTAAGTCGCTCCGAAAGGGAGAAATACATTTTTGTTAAAGCGACTTTGGAAAAACAATTGAATAATCTTAGTTTGATTACTCGATCCCTTGAGGGCCAAGGTGCTGATGCCACTAGGGTAATCCCACCAAAAAAACTTGAAGAAACATTGCAAAGGGTAATTGACGCGGGCGACATAAGTGCGAACTACCCTCTCAATATAACGTTTGGAAATTAATCAAATGGCCGAACAAACGCCTCTCACGATAATTGAAGAAGAAGAAAAACCCACTGACGATGTTTTAATTCGTCAGCAAGTGGGAGCCTTGACTATTCCAGAAACAGAGAGTGTCCCAATCAACCTCAGTGCCATTCAAGATTTTAACAAAATCAATATAAACATGGATAAGTTGACTGGTTTGGGCATGGATTTACCATTTCTTACCAAAACTGTTGTTCAGGACTTGTACAAATATCAAGATGCTCAAGGTAATTATCAGCGGCTGCCAAGTGGTTACTATGATGCTTTGAAAGAGGATGGCTTTGCGGACCAACAGATACTAGAAAGTTTTGCTAACGTTCGTAATGTAGGGCCCTTTCAACAGTTTATGGAGCAGGCGGCTATCGAAGCAACGGCCACGGCTCCTGCAATAGCTGCATTTACTTCGGCTGGACCTGCTGGAATTGTCCCTGCTGTAGCCGCTGGGATAGCAGGTTACCTGACCGGTGATGCGTACCGCCGCATGATGGCCCCTGAGTTAGAGCTGCCCTATGCCAACAAATCTGGGTTAGCCGTTTCTGGTCAAATATTTGGTGGGGGTGTAACCGGTTTTCAAATTCCTTGGTTAGCTCAAAAAGGTGCGGTCAGTCTTGGGGCGGATTTTATTGGAAACAACCTAAAGAGAATGCCCTTTTCTACACCAACCGCTAACCTTTTAAGAAAAGGCGAAAACGTTATAGAACAAGGTTTTGAGTCAGCTAGAGCTAACCCCCTAGCCTTCGTCCTGGGTGAGGGTAAGGATTTACTAACCGCTGCGGCGGTGGGGGGAGGTTTAGAACAACTTCAACCTGGGGATCGAGGTGCCGCTAATGTGGCCGCAGATATAGTGGCCGAAACGGCTGCGGTTGTAATCGACCCCGTCGCTTTCACTGGTCGGTTAATTTATAACAAAGTGCCAGGTATAAAAAGTTTAGTAGAAAATATTTCTATTGACCGACGCATGATGAATGTTGGGCGTCGAATGACTGAAATTTTAGAAAAAGCCGGAGAAGACCCAGAAGAGATCATTCGATTCCTACGTGGTGAAGACAACAAAGACTACATAGCTTTGATGAACCAAGCAGGTATTCCGTTTGAGGACAGAACAGCCGCGCTACAGACGGGCGTTCCAATTCTGTATTACCTGGAGGGGCTAGGTTCTCAACGTCAAAGAGGGTTTGCGGGCTCTCAAAGAGGCCAGGAGTTTTCTCCTGACGCAGGCATCGCTGAACAACAACAGAACGCTAGAAATGTTTTAAACCAATTCTTGGGTGATCTCATAGATTTTGGCACTCCTGAATCCTTAGCAATATATGCTGATGTCAGAGACCAAAATTTTAGAGCAGAAATAAATAGAGTGGTTGAAGGCGCTTATGAAGATTTTAATCGCGCCCGACAAAATGCATTAAGAGGCGGAGAGTCTTTTGATGAACAGCGTCAGCTCTACAAAACTTTTTTTGGAGAAGACGGTCAGGGTGGCGTGTATGGAGACATTCGCAGACAAAGTAAAGTTTTGCGAGACCTGATACCTCAAAACCTTCCCGTTTCACAAGCCGCTTTAAAGGTCCCCGAAGTCGATGATCAACCAATAGGGCCAGAAGGATTAATCGACGTTTATAACCGTATTGGTGAAAAACTTTCTATTCGCGGCGAACGGCCCAGGCTTAGTTACGGTAGTGACTTAGTTAGCTTAGATAAAGTTCTTCGAGAGTTTGATGCCTACGTTAATCCACCGGATGCTTCCGACGTACCCGAGTTGCCTTCCAGGCAAGAACTTTTTGAAATCGATGTTCGAAACAAAGAACGACAGATCGCACGTAAGCGAGAAGAAGCTGCTAATGCCCCAGGAGACAGAAGGACAAGGGCTTATCGAGAGCAACAAGCTGCCTTTGCCGACGACATTCGTAAACTAGAAATAGAGCTTAACGATCTTAGAAGCCGTAGAACCGTGGAGAGAGCGGCTGAAAAAACTGTTGGTGAACCGACCGAAGGACAAGAGGGTGTAACCACAGGTGAGATGTTAAACATGCTCGATGTCATTGGACAGTCGAAACGCAACGCTATGGCAAAGGGCAATCAAAACCTTTTAGAGCTTTTGAATGAAATAGAAATTGGTGTTCACAACAGTTTGGCATTCGCTGGTCGTGAAGCTCCAGCAAGCTCCTCTTTAGCTTTTAGAAAAACATCTCCTGGTGGTCAATTTCAAGTCTACTTTGATAATTATTTAGCTTTTGAAGATGAAGTAAACAATGTGTTCTCTCAAGCTTTTTTGGGAGAAATGCGTAGAGACATAGAACCGGAATTAGTCGGTTATGCTTTGTTCGATAAACTTGGAGATTCAACTCTTTTACGTTTACGACAAATGGACGACGCTGCAAACTTTTTGTTTAACTACGACTCGCAAAACTTTGGACGTTTGACGGCTGCAAACGAATTTGCGGTTGCAAACAACGTTTTGGACGCTTCTCAAGCGGCAGAGATTCAAGACAGCATTCAATCGGTAGAACCCTTGTTACGAGCTAGAGAACAAGTGGTGTTACAGGGATTATTAAATGACCCCCGCTATTTTAGAAAGGTAGATGTCAAAGATTCTGACGGTAATTTTGTATTGGTGCCTGACCCTGACAATCCTGGAAGGGAGAAGCCTTTACAAAGAATAGAGGCCCAAGATGCGTTCAACCGTTTTATAAATGATCCGGCTGTGGACAATGTTCTAACGCAATATTTCCCCACTCTTCGTGACGATTTGCAAGACGTCAATTCTCTTAATCGCGCCTTTGAGAACTTGCAAAATAGACAAGGTAATTTAAATAAAGAAATCGCTCAAACAGACCGATTTGTTAATTTTTTTAAAGAGCGTTTAGACAATCCGATTGTGGCTGTTAACGAAATGTTAGGCACTCCCGGTCAAGATAGAATTTTGGGAAAAAGCAATCCGGTTAGAGATTTTAGAAATGTCGCCATGGCCGCAGCAGCATCCGATGACCCAGCGGTAAAACAAGGGCTGATTGACGTTGTTTTAAACCATGCCTTTACAGTTTCTGGTGGTTTTTCACCAAAAAGCCAGGAAACAAACCTTAGTCCGTTTAATCTAAAAATCATGGTGCAAGCATTAAACGACCCAATTATCCCAGGGCAAAAAGACTCCGCTCTTGATATTTTGGCGGAGACAGGTGTTCTAGAAGAGGGGAATCGTCAAATTGGTCAAATAAATGCCGTTCTTAGAGAAATGGATAAGATAGAGGCTTCTCTCGCACCAGCAAGAGGGCTAGAACTTGATCCAAACAGAGCGTCGGCGGTTGATAAAGACCTTGGAAGCGACATAAAACGTAAACTAGAAGAAGCTGGTGTCGGTATATTTGGTGCGGGTATAGCTTCAAACATGTACGGCTTATTAGCCAGGGCAGGCATTGTAGGCGGTGCGGGCTCTCTTATCACTTCTTACCTTGGTGCGGACGTGGCCAGAGAGGTTTTGAGTCGAAACCCGATGTTAATGACTCAGACTCTGATGACTCAGATGCTAAAAGAACCGAAAGTGATGGCCGATATTTTGGAGTTGAGCAGAACGTACAAGCCCGGTGACAAGCTTCCTCGCCCTCAACTACAGCGTATGTATACTTTCTTACTTGGCGGTGGTCTAGTGCCCGTGGGCACTGAGTTTAGAGATTTTGCTGATCGTTACTACGGACGTAGTGAAGAACAGATACAGCAACGTCGAGAGGCCATTAGAACGCGAGGTGGACAGACTAGCGACAGCCCCTTTGCCACACAGCGCCCTGTGCCTCCACAAGCCAGTGCGTCACAAGTCACACCACCCCCCGTGGCTCAGGCTCCAGCGCCAATGCCCCAAGCACCGGCACTCACGGCTCAGGCGTCACCGGTCAGTCGTCAGCAGTTTGCTGCGGCTTTTCCGTTTGACGTCACCAGCGACGTGATTAGATCGCAGGGCATAGGCTCTCTAAGTGGATAAGCAAGAAAGATCATCCCCTCCCTTTATAGATGCAGGTGAAACAGTTGTCACTGCACGGAGGGCTCCCTCTACAGTGGACCAGGTCTTCATGGAAGTGATGGACGAAAGGGAGCAAGAACTGATCCGCCAAGCCAGCGACCAGTTTGCCGATCAAGAGATGATGGCAGACATCTATAATCGACTTAACCAGAATGTCGCACCAGGAGGGATATTCGGTCTTTTGCCCTATTTGGGTCAAAGTCGTGATGGGGGCGCTAGGTTTAGAACCGTCGTGGCTGTGCCTGGCTCACTATATGATCCAAACTATAAAGGAGTGTATAGAAGAGAGGGCGTTGAAGACACGTCAGGGAGAGTACCGAGTTATGACCAAGTTTTAATTGATCGGGGTATGGAACCGCTACAACAAGGTGAAATATTCCTGCAACAGTATGCGCCCTCCGTTGTTCGTAACAAGGAGTCCGTTTTTGGCAAACCGGTTAGACCTGGCGTTGGTCCACCGGGAGAAGCGGAAGTTTTAACGCACGAGTTCGTTCATAGAAGCTTCGACTCTCCGATGTATCGTGACTTTGCCGACTGGGCAAAAGAAAATTTAAGCAAAAGAGATGCGGACATCATAGAGAAACCTTTAAGACGAAGCAGTTATAATGAAGACTTGGCCTACACCATAGGTCGATTAGCTCGAAGCCCGCGTGGAGAATCTCCAGAAGAGGCTTATGATGACGGCCCCTATAACCGTTATGAAGATCGACATCTTGGCATAAAGACTAAGAAAGAACTTCACTCTGAGTTTGTAGAGGACTTGGAGACCATCGATAGAGGTTTACGAGAGTTCCTTACCCCTTTACGCCAGGACATATATGGCATTCGAATGCCCATCCGATCTCTTCCGCCCGAAGAGCCCGAGCAAGAAAAGAGACCCCTCTTCAATGACCGAATCCTCCAAGCTGTCTTGGACAGGATTTTCAACTAGCGTAACCACTCCTTGGGGTCCTCTCCAAGCACCGTGCTGGCAAGGTTTATCTTGTTACGCAGGGCTCGTAAGATGACTTCGTCGATGGTGTCAGGCGACACCAGGTCTACATAAGTCACCGACCTGTCCTGCCCAATCCGGTGAGCCCGGTCCTCAGACTGCAACCGTATCTCTAGGTCATAGCTGTTGGAGTAGTAAATCATCGTGTTGGCAGCCGTCAGAGTGATGCCGTAGCCCCCAGTTCTGGGCTGTCCCACAAAGAAACGCAGTGGCGAGTCCGGGTCCTGGAACCGCTCTACAATAGCCTGACGCTCGTCCTGGGGCGTGTCACCGTAGTAAATTGCCACAGAATCCTCACCATACACCTTGGTTAGGGCCTGCTGTATGTTCAGAATGTCCTGTGTGAACGTGGCCCAGATTATGGCCTTTTCGCGCACTTCTTCGACCACGGCCAACAGCTCAGTCATCCTGTTGTTTTTGATGTCCTGTATCTCACCGTCGTCGGTGCGTAACGAGCCGCAGGCTATCTGTTGCAAGCGCATTAGCTGGGTCAGGACGCTCTGAGTGGTGGCCAACTCCCCGGATTCTACCTGGGCTAGGGCCATCTCCTTCATTTGGTTGTAGATTTTCTTCTGCTCTGTGGTCAACGGCACCTCGCGCTGTGTGTACACTTTGTCTGGCAAGTCCAGGCATTCGCTCTTCAGGACACGTGTGGAGAACACGTCCAGCTTCTTGGTCAGCTCATCTAGCTTGCGGTATCCAACGATATGTTGAAAGCTGCGATGCCCCATAGATCGGCGCTGTATAACCGCGTAACGCCCCTGGAAGCTGTAGAAACTCTTGAATCCCAGGGCATCGCTGTGCAGAAAATCGCACTGGCTATACAAATCCATAGGACTCTTGGTGATCGGACTGCCTGTCAGTATGCGACGGTATTTTGACACAGTCGCCAAAGCTACGACGTTTTTGGTCCGGCTGGCCTGACGGTTCTTGATAGTCGTGGACTCGTCAATAAGGCAAAAGTTGTTGGGATTGCGCTGTAGAAACCGGTACGCGCTCTGCGCTCCCTTCTTGGTAGACAACGCTTCAACGTTCATGACCAGGATATGCAACGCCTTGGAGTCTCCGCGTATCGCTACGTCCTTGATTTCGTTGGTAAATTTCTGAGTGAAGTTGGGCTGCCAACGCACGATGCGACATTCAATGTCGTCGGGCAAATGCGTGGGAACTTCTTTGCGGACCCAGTTGTCAAATACACCTTTGGGGGCAATCAAAAGCGCGGTGTCTATTTCACCGGCCTGGTACAGGGCCCCCATCGTATCGATAGCGATCTTTGATTTGCCTGTACCCATCTCTAGAAAGAGGGCATAATATTTGGCCCTCCAAGATTTTTCCCAAATCTCGTACTGGTGCTGGTACGGCTCTGTTTTAAATTTGTAATTCATAGTTGCATATACGAGTTTATATGATTATCATGTGTGGCTCAAGTGTCCAAACGACACTTTAACCACGAGGATGACATATGAATGATCTATTTGCTGAGATGGAGGCTGATCAAGCCGAGACCTCCGAGCTACACAGCATCAACACTGAAGGCTTGAAAACAATTGCAGAGATGGCCCGCGCCGTCGAAGCACAATCAACACGGGTGTCCGATCTCGAAGCTCTTATAAAGGAGGAGAAGAAAAAGCTCCTCAAGCTGACCGACGAGGACTTACCGGCGTTACTTCATGAGATCGGTATGGCCAAGTTCGAACTGGACGACGGCAGCAAGATCGAACTCAAGCCGACCTATGGAGCGCACATCAAAGTAGATAACCGAGATGCGGCTTTTGGCTGGCTGAGAAGCAATGGCTTCGACGACATCATCAAGAACACCGTCTCCTGCATATTCGGACGCGGTGAGGACAAGAAGGCTGAGACCTTTATTAAGGTCGCGCATGACGCTGGTGTCCCTGCCTCCCAGAAAGAAGAAGTTCATCCCAGCACTCTCAAGGCTTTTGTTAAGGAGCGTGTTGAGAACGGTGAAGAATTTCCTATGGACCTATTTGGCGCATACGTGGGCCAACGTGCAACTATCAAGAAAGGAACGAGATAATGAGTAAAGTAGCAGAAAAGAAAGAAAGCAACGTCGTGGCGTTTGATGCGTCGGTGTTTGAAGAAGATGCCGGTATCGGCCTTGGCCAACTAGGTCAGGAAGATGTGGCACTGCCCTTCCTCAAGGTGTTGTCCCGACAGGACCCCATCCTTGACGACCTGGATAATGCCAAAGCGGGTGACATCTACAACACCGTGACTGGCCAGGTCTGGAAAGGCAAAGAAGGCATCAGTGTAGTGCCCTGTGTCTACCAGCGCCGTTACATCGAGTGGGCTCCACGTGGCACTGGCACTGGCGCACCGATCAACATTTTCACGCCTGACGATGACCGGCCCAGGACTGAGCGTAGCTCAGAGGATAACCGTGAATACGTGGTTGACGGACAGGGCTCGTACCTTGAGGAGACCCATCAACATTTTATCGTCATAGTTGGCGATGACGGTTCTATGGAAACTGCGTTGATTGCAATGAAGTCCACGCAGCTCAAGAAGTCACGCAAGTGGAACTCGATGGTTCAATCCCGCACAATGCAGGGTAAGAACGGTATGTTTACACCACCGCGTTTCTCGCACGTGTACGCCCTCAAGACAGTGTCTGAGGAGAACTCGAAGGGCTCGTGGCACGGCTGGGAGATCAGCCTGAACGGCCCCGTAGAGGACGCTAACATCTACCAGTCAGCCAAGGCGTTTGCCACGTCTATTTTGGCTGGTGAGGTCAACGTCAAACATCAGGATGAGTCGGCAGACGTCAACACTGATGACATTCCGTTCTAATCAGGGGGCCTAGTGCCCCCTTTCCCCGGAAAACAATATGGACAACGCGAAGAAATTCGCGGGGATTTTTGACGGATTGCAGTGTGCCTACGGCACTTATCGGATTGATAGAAAAAATCAAAACGGGAAGAACACTGGCAAAGCGCAGGTAATAAAGTCTCCGCGCACAGACGACTTATGGGAAGGTCACCTTAGTGGCCAGGGCGATGCCATAGGCATCATACCGATTAACGAAGATAACAACTGCAAATGGGGCTGCATCGATGTCGATACCTACCCGCTTGACCTGACAAAGCTGATACAAGACATACGGCGCATGAAGCTGCCGCTGGTAGTGTGTCGCTCTAAGTCAGGAGGGGCTCACTGCTTCCTGTTTACCACCGACTGGGTGTCCGCTAAGGACATGCAAGAAACCTTGCAGACTGTGGCGGCTGGACTCGGCTACGGCACCAGCGAGATATTCCCCAAACAGAAGAGCCTGAACCTCGACAGAGGTGACGTGGGTAACTTCTTGAACATGCCCTACTACGATGCCGAAGACGGACTGCGTTATGGCATCAAAGACGATGGGCAGTCCGCTACAATCGAAGAGTTCTTCGCGCTTCACGAGACATATGCTCAGACCAAAGAGCAGTTGTTAGCACTTACTATCGTTGAAGAGCAAAACATTATTGTCAAAGATGGTCCACCCTGTTTGCAAAGCCTTTGCCGCCAAAAGATATCAGAGGGCGGTAGAAACAATGGTCTGTTCAATGTGGGCGTTTACTTACGCAAGGCGTACCCGGATAGTTGGGAATCGGAGATTATGGTGTACAATACCAAGTATTTCGACCCACCCCTCCCCCTTCCTGAAGTCACTCTGGTAGCTAAACAGCTCACCAAAAAAGACTACGCCTATAAGTGTTCTGACGCCCCGATCTGTGATTATTGCAATGCCGAGGTTTGCAAGACCAGGAAGTACGGTATCGATAGCGCAGTATCGGGTGCGACCATAGCCAACCTGCGTAAGTATAACAGCCTGCCTCCGGTGTGGTTCATGGATGTGAATGGTCACCCACTTGAACTCGACACCGATGCCTTGATGAATCAAACAGCATTTCAACGTGCTTGCGTTGAGCAACTGAACTTCATGCCACAGTCTGTCAAGAAGGACCGATGGGAGGGTCGAATCAACGGACTGCTAGGCGAAATGTCTGAGACTGATGGTGCCATTGTCGAGGTGTCACAGGACGCTAGTGTCACGGGTCAGTTCTACGATTTACTTGAAGAGTTTTGCACTGCTATGCAAAACGCTGAGAACAAGGATGAAATCCTGTTACGGCGTCCATACACAGATGAAGAAGAGGGCCGCACGTTCTTTCGACTGAAAGACTTCATGGCCTACCTGACAAAGAATAAGTTTTTTGACTTCAAGTCACACAAAGTGGCACAACGCCTTCGGGACATAGACGGCGATTCTCTTGTCATAAAGATAAACGGCAAAGCCGTGCGGGTGTGGAGCATACCTGTATTCGAAACGTATTCGTCCGGTCCAAAGACGCCAGAGCTAAAGTCAAAAGAAGTGGACGCACCGTTCTAATGTTTCGCATCTTCGGACCTCCTGGCACAGGCAAAACGACCAAGCTACTTAACATGGTAGACCAGGCACTTGAGAGCGGCATACAGCCGAGCCAGATAGCTTTTCTTGCGTTTACTCGTAAGGCTGCTAACGAGGCTAAGGAACGTGCGGCAGAGCGGTTTCAGCTCAACCCAGAGACCGACCTGTTCTATTTCAGAACTTTGCACAGTCTTGCTTACCGCCTGTTGAACATCAAAGAGAAAGACCTGATGCAGGCAAAGCACTACAAGGAACTCGGAGCAATGATTGGCTTTCAGCTCAATCAGGTGAGGACCTCTGACATGGACGATGGCAAGGCAGGTATCAGCGAACACCCAATACTGTCGATCATCAACTTGGCGCGGCTCAAGAAAATATCGCTCAAGGCACAGTACAACCTGTCTAACATCCGCAGCACTTGGCATGAGGTCGAGTACGTGGCCACGTCCTACGATGATTACAAAGACACCAACCATCTGGTGGACTACACCGACATGCTGTCGTTGTTTGTCAAAAGTTACGAGACCATCTGCCCGTCATTTAAGCTGTGCTTTCTAGATGAGGCGCAGGACCTGTCACCACTACAATGGGATATAGCTCATGCCCTCGACGACAAATCAGAAAAGATGTACTGCGCCGGAGACGACGATCAAGCTATCTATCGATGGGCAGGTGCAGACGTTGATCACTTCATCAACCTTCCAGGCGGAAGTGAAGTTCTCGAACAGTCCTATCGAATCCCAAGCAAAGTACACCAACTCGCAGAGGGCATTGCCAAGCGAATCGTTCACCGTTTCCCCAAGGCATACAAACCTAAGCGTGACATTGGAGAAGTCCTGATCATATCTGACGTGCGGATGTTGGACATGTCCGAGGGTTCCTGGCTGATCATGGCACAGGCCAACTACATGCTGGCTCCGGTGGCTGAACTACTCAAGTCCGGTGGCTACTTGTTTGAACGCAACGGCGTTCGCTCGATATCTGAAAACTTATCCACAGCCGTCAACTCATGGGAACGGCTGCGTAAAGGTGCCGCAGTTTACCGCTCCTCTGTCAAAGCCATGTATCGATACATGGCGGGCAACGGAGAAAAAATTGCGCGAGGCAAGAAGACCATCACTGGTGATTCTGGCGACCTCCTAACATACGACAAACTGGTGGAAGACCACGGGCTGCTTGCGTCCAAGGATGAACCTTGGTTTGAAGCTCTGAACAAAATCCCACCAACGGAACGAATATACATCACGGCTCTACTGCGGCGCGGCGAAAAGTTTAACGCCATACCTCGCATCCGACTGTCCACGATTCACGGGACAAAAGGCGGAGAAGCAGAAAACGTGGTGTTGTTCACCGATCTTACGCAGGCAGCTCTGGACACCCCAGGCGACGATTTGCACCGGGTGTTCTACGTGGGGGTTACACGGACAATGTCTAACCTCTTTATTGTTGAACCAGAAGATTATCAGAGGGCCTATTCCATATGAAAAAGGATGAATTTGACCCGCTCTACTACAACAAATGCCCCCAATGTGGGCTCATGGCTACATCTGTAGCGGACACAGCCACCAACACCCGTAAGGGCTGGTATTGCGAGCATTGCACACACTTCAACCCCGCCATAGGCAGAGAGACCCTTTGGAGAAAAACCAATGGCAAATAACAAGCTGCAAATGGCTATGTTTCCGCCAAAGTCCGACTGGCTCCCTCCTGAGCATCCGTTTCCTGACGCCATACTGGAGGCTAAAGAGATTGCTATAGACGTTGAGACCCGCGACCCAGATATCAAGTCCAACGGTCCCGGCTGGCCAACCGGCAACGGTGAAGTGGTGGGTTACGCCATTGCAGTCCCTGGCTGGAAGGGCTATTTCCCAGTGGGCCATCTTGGCGGTGGCAACATGGACAAACGGCAGATCAACAAATATTTGCAGAAGGTGTTCAACTCACCGGCAGACAAGATCATGCACAACGCCCAGTACGACCTGGGGTGGATCAAGTCTATGGGCTTTGAGGTCAAGGGCCGCGTTATCGACACCATGCTGACTGCGTCGCTTCTGGATGAGAACCGTTTCAGCTACAGCCTTAACGCGCTGTGCTATGACTATCTCAACAAAACCAAGTCAGAGAAGGTGCTGACTCAAGCTGCCGTGGAGTTTGGGCTCGACCCCAAAGGCGAGATGTGGAAGCTACCCAGCCAGTTCGTTGGCCCCTACGCGGAGGTGGATGCTGAGATCACCCTGGAGCTGTGGAACCACTACAAGACCCTGCTCAACAAAGAAGAGCTATGGCAAATCTGGGAGCTTGAGACTGCGCTGCTGCCCTGCCTTGTAGACATGACCATGCGGGGCATACGGTTTGACACAGACCGCGCTGAACGGACCAAGCAGGAGTTGATCAAGCGCGAGAAGGCCCTGCGTAAACGCATCAAGGAGATCGCCGGGACTGACGTAGAAATCTGGGCGGCTGCCTCCATAGCCAAAGCCTTTGACAAGGTGGGGCTCACTTACCCACGCACGGACAAGGGCTCACCCAGCTTCACCAAAGCGTTCCTGAACGACCACGAGCATGAACTGGCACAGTGCATCGTCAAAGCCCGCAACCTGAACAAAACCCAGGGCGGCTTTATTGACGGGTTACTCAAGCACGTCAACAAGAACGGGCGGGTGCATAGCCACATTAATCAGGTGCGCTCTGATGACGGGGGCACCGTCTCAGGCCGTATTTCCATGAACAACCCCAACCTGCAACAAATCCCGGCCCGCGACCCAGAGCTGGGCCCGATGATCAGGCAACTGTTTCTACCGGAAGAAGATCAGCAGTGGGCGGCCATAGACTTCTCGCAGCAGGAACCACGCATCCTGACCCACTACGCCAAGGTCTTCGGGGACTACCGTAAGGTGCCTATGGAGGGCGTTGAGGAGTTCGTCAAAGGCTACACAGAGAACCCCGACATGGACTTTCATACGATGGTAGCAGAAATGGCAGACATCCCACGCAAACAGGCGAAGACCATTAACCTGGCCATGATGTATGGCATGGGGGCGGGTAAGCTGGCGGACCAGCTAGACATTGACATGGATGAGGCCAAGGCTCTCACCAGGCTGTACCACGAGCGCGTTCCGTTCGTTAAGAGCCTGACCCAAGGGGTGCAGAAACACATTGAGAGCGCCAAGTCCAACGGCACCATACGCAGCCTGAAAGGCCGCAAGTGCCGGTTTGATCTGTGGGAGCCCGACACATTCGAGATGAGCAAGGCCATGCCCTACGAAGAGGCAGTCAACCACTACGGCCCAACGACCCGGCTCAAGAGAGCCTACACCTACAAGGCCGTCAACCGGCTGATTCAGGCATCAGCGGCAGACATGACCAAGAAAGCAATGGTAGACATCTACGAATCAGGGACCACGCCCCTGCTACAGGTGCATGATGAGCTTGCTTTCAGCGTGGAGTCTGTGGAGCAGGCTAAAGAACTGGCCGAGATGATGGAGAACGCGCTACCCCTGGCTGTGCCCAACAAGTGCGACATAGAAATGGGTGCGAATTGGGGTGAATTTTCTGAAGTTAAACGGTAAAATATACGATAATCTTATACAGGAGAGTGAAATTGGATACAACCAAATGGAAATCCGTGTTACTGCCACGTGAGGTCTATGATCAATTGTTTGTCGTCTCGAAGGTGGAGGGCCGCACATTGTCCGGGCAGCTCCGAATAATCTTCGAGTCCTGGATTGCAGAGAACCTGAGTCAGAAGGACCGCGAGTACCTGAGTGAACAGGTAGAGCAAAAGCGAATCGACGAAGGTCGCCCACGGCCCGAGTTCAGGGCGTGAAACTCACAGTCGAGTTTGATTCCCTGGATGAGGTCCAAGAGCTGGAGTCAAAGCTGGCTAAGTTAGATGATCTGGCAGATGCAGTGGAGGACCTCCGACAGCTCAATGAAGAGCTTCGGAGAATGTTGGCAGATCAACAGAAAAGTAAGCTTGCATCCCAGGATTCTGCTCAAGAACCTCAGTGAAGCAGGCAGGACACAGCAACGACACTATCTCAGCCTCTGATCCTCTTTTGTGATATTCGATTTCAATACTGAAATCCGTCTCACAACGAGAGCATTTGAAGGACTTAACTTCTGACACGACGATCTCTGTAAATCCAATCCCTAACCGTATCAATGGGTATTTCATAGGCGTTCGCTATCCACTTGATACTGCGCTTCTCTTCGTTACGAGCATGGCGCACCGCTTGGACCTTGTCAAAATCGTATTTCTTTTCAGCCATTATTGGTCTCCAAATTTGATACACAAAGTATACTAGATTTTTTTGTGTAAAACAATTTGACTATGCACTTCTATGTGAATATTATGTGTATCTTTACACAGGAGGACATATGGCACACAACCACAACTTAATACTCACAACCGAACAACTGAGGATGGTTCAACGCATGGCTCAGGAATACGTCGAGGACCTGCGAAACGATCTCGAAACTTTAGAAGATGTAGCAGGCTTCAAGAAAGCTGGACACAGCCTTTCTAGAGACCTGGACACCGCTCAATCTGTACTTAACGAATGCAAACAAACCTTAGAGGACCCCAGCAATGCAGGAAATACGTGATAACCCCATGCGCGTGGAAGATGAAGACTACGAGGATTCTACACCACGCTATGAAATCGATGAGGATCGAGCTTACGAGGATCACTGCTCACAGCTCATGGCACAAGATCGACGTATCATTGCCGAAATATTAAAAGAACACATATTTTCCACAGAAGAGCTTCTCAACAAGCTGACTGAATACGCTTGGGAACTCAGGAGGCATCCAGACCGATGAGTCAAGACATAAAATTTGAAAAATTCATGAGAGAAGGAAAGGCTATTGAAAATGCAGTTATGGAGATTCTTAAAAAAGATTTTGCAGAGGTGGAGTCAGGGACCGTCCTGGCGGCCCTACTGCACGTGACCGGGGCTCTGGCTGAAGAGGTCGAGCTACCACAAGTCATCTGGCAGCAAATGACCAGCTCACTGGGCAATGACCTTCCAGATATTACCGAAGAAGATAAACGAAGACTGCACTAACAAGGAAACAAGCGAAAATGAATAATTTAAGAACTATTGTCCGAGGGGCATACGATATACAAAAGAACCGCATCCAAACTGGTAACAGATTGGTGGGTAACTTCAAAGCGAAATTAGGGCAAGCCCCCAGCCAGAAGGAGGACACCATCGACGCAGATGGACAGCAGATACTGGCTAACCTTAGACGTTCACATAAACTTCTAACCGAGGGCGTGGCTACCTTCCCACGGCAAGCCACATTCAAGGGTGACGAGGTGATTAGCAGCTACACAGAATTGTGCTTAGTAGCGAATTACCTGGAGCTTGAAGAGCAAGAGAAGACGCATTTCCGCAGATTGGGTAACATCCTGAAAGACTACCCAATCTACAATAATTTTCTCGCTGGCGTTGTGGGCGTTGGTCCCGCGATGGCAGGTGTGATCATCAGTGAGATCGACATTACCAAAGCTGAGTACCCGTCTAGCGTACACAAGTACGCGGGGTTGGATGTCGCAGGGGATGGTCAAGGTCGCAGTCGAAAGAAGGAACACCTTGAAGAGAGTCAGTACACAGACAAGAACGGGGAGCTACAGACTAAAAAAGGCATAACTTTCAACCCGTTCCTAAAAACCAAGCTGGTCGGCGTACTGGGCAGTAGCTTCATAAAACAATCACCCGACAAGTGTAAGTACCGCAAAGTGTATGATGATTACAAGCACCGCATTGAGAACATGGAAGCACACAAAGAAAAGTCAAAAGGTCACCGTCACAACATGGCTGTGCGTTACATGATCAAGATATTTCTGATAGACCTGTACAACGAATGGCGAAGCCTGGAAGGGTTACCCGTTGCGCCAACGTACAGTGAATCAAAGCTAGGCAAGATTCATGGCAAAGCTGCCTAAGTCATGATAAACAAGGCAACCACTCGAAGATAACGAGTCATACAAAAGAAGGCAACCACTTGCAGATAACGAGTCATTAAATCCAAGACAACCAAACGAGAATAACGAGTCAAACGAAAGAAGGCAACCACATGCAGATAACGAGCCAATGAATCGAAGACAACCAGTAATCATTAGCTAGTCATGCAAATGAAGACAACCAGTCAAAAATAGCGAGTCAGAATAACGGAGACAACCAACGAAAGTAAACGGGTCACGATCAGGCAGACAACCAGCGTGATAAAACGAGTCATAAATCAGCAGACCACCGGGGTATTAAAGCGAGTCACCTTGAATGAGACAACCACATGAACGAAACGAGTCAGAGAATCCTAGACAACCAATAGTTGTTAGCGAGTCAATATGTGGCAGACAACCATTTGAAATGAACGAGTCAATATATAGTAGACAACCAAGTGAAATGAACGAGTCACGGCATTTTAGACAACCAAGAACTCGAAACGTTTGATATGAATCCCAAAAATGGAGTGAAATCTAATGGAAGTCCTACTGATCGGCATAGTGATCTCCTGGCTAGTGGTCTGCCACACATGAAGTGCCCCTCACTAACCACGGCCCGCAAGACATACCCAGGTATGAGCAAAGGACGTTATGCGTCCTACAAACGCGGCTGGGAGGCCGCTGACAAACGTTTGACACCCGCTCGACGCAAGCGTAAAGTAACAGACGCTGTATAGTTATTTTCCTTGTTCCTTGATTCCTAGCCCCCGGACTTGTTCCGGGGTTTTTTTTGCTTATAATATTCTCTTATGTCATTCAGCGAAGACAATCTCGACACGGCCTGTGTCTACTCAGAGAACGCCTACGACGACAACATCGTCGGGGCCACCAAGGTAGAGTCCGCCAGGACGTCCACCACGGCTTTTGTCCACCGGACCCCGCACCTCGATATTGTGGTGTTTCGAGGCACACAGCAGGTCAGAGACTGGATGTACAACGTTCTCAGCTTCCCCCGACCGTACAAAGGCAGACTCTGCCACGCAGGTTTCGTCAGGGCCCATCGCTCGGTTTGGCCGGAAATCAGAAAACTCCTGGACCCGGCCAAAAAGCTGTTGATTTGTGGGCACAGCTTGGGCGGGGCTCTGGCGGAACTCTCTGCCTGGTCCTGCTCCGAGTTCAAAGACGCCCACTTGATTACGATGGGCAAGCCCAACGTTTTCTTCCGGCCCGCCCGCAACGGCAAGATGCCCTGGATGAAGACGCAGCTCTCTGTGGTCTGCGGCTCTGACGCCGTCCCCCGAGTGCCGAAATTCTTCTTCGGCCCCGACGGTGGGCAAACCCAGCTCTACTTCGACAACTCGTCCGGCAAGGGTCACGTCAACCCGACAAAAGAATTCAAAAAGGAAGACTGGTCCGTGTCCGACTCAGTGTCCGATCATTTCATGGACGCCTACCGCAAGTGCGTTGAAGACTTCGACAAGTCCGAACTCCCCCTCGATAACCTGAAGATTTAGCCCAAACCCTGGAAGCCCCGAAAATAAAGGGCTTGACAGTACACATAAATTATGTTATCATGTTTTTGGAAGCTGGCAAAAGACCGGCTCCACGTTCTTTAACAACTTATAGGAAATTACAATGGAACTACATTCATTGAATCGCCCGCGCAAGGCGAATAAATATTGCGGCCCTGCCGTGTTGAGTTTCTTGACCGGAGTAAACACCAGTGAGTGTGCCTCCTGGTTCAGGCTCTACAGTAGGCACCGGGGCGCGGTTCGCGGCACACGTGTCACTGACATGAAGCTCGTACTGGACCAGTTGGGCTTTAGGCTCAGAGAAGTGAGCAATCACGACGAGGTTAAAGCCGGACGTAGGCCGACCCTGGCGTCATGGCTCAAGGCACACAAGAGCCTGAGAACTCCTGGAAGGGTCTACCTGCTCGTTGCCGGTAACCACTGGCAATTGATTACAGGCAGACGCTACGCCTGCGGCAGAGTCGGAAGCATCGTCTCGATTCGAGCCAAATGCGTCAAGCGTAGGGCAAGAGTGCAAACCGCTTGGGAATTGCTCCCCAAGTAAACAACCACGGCCCCTGGCTCATGTCAGGGGCTTATTTTCATTGTTCGAGGAACAAGCATGAAACATCAATTAGAAAAGCTAGAAATCCCAGAGGATGAGTACGACAGACAGGTACAAATTCAGAAGTGGATTGATTGGTGGGTAGACCACCTGAACAAATACGATCTCCATCATATCGAGGCAGCGTTTGTGCAAGGTGAGAAAAATCGTCAGGTAATGCCTGACTTTGGCTACCCGGAGGAGGTGACAACTCTCAGTGACAGGTTACAATCTCATGCAGATCATCAAGAGTTTGAATTTGGCATAGAGGGCGGAATTTCTTCCAGAGAATCGAAAGAAGCCGCTGAGTATGCCTTGACCTTACTCAAGATCAGAGAGTGGACCTTCTGATCACAAACGCCAGCGGGCGGTGCGTCGGGGTTTTTTGGTTTAATTTCCCCCCTTAAACACCCGCAGCTAGAGCCGGGTTCCAGAGACTCCTCCTTGAGAGAGTGATCCCCTCCGGTGATCTAGCCGTCTGACCCACGTAACGGGTCTTTTTCTATATATAGGGCCAGAAAATAAAAAATATTTTTTTATTTAAAATGGCGTAACCGGCGTAACCGTGTAACCACGGCCCAGAGGGCCCGTATTTACTGGGTTTGTTGGTTACACTATGGTTACATGGGTTACAGAAGTATAGCTAAGGTCAAGAACGCGTTAAGGGGGGTCTAGGTTTTTTTTTATTTTTTTTATTTTTCTGGCTATATATACTACTGCGGCATGAACAGCGCAGCTTTGGCTAAACCAAAATACCGCGATCTTGATAAGAAACCTGGCAAGCCAGGACGACGCAAGGTCACTCCTGATTCTCCACTTACCCGTAAGCAAGAGCTTTTTGTCAAAGAACTGGTGTCGAAAGATGGCCAGATAACTTTGAGAGAAGCAGCCGTCAACGCGGGCTACCCGGAATCTTCTGCTCACACCCGAGCCTATGAGATGACCAACCCGGCCATCTGTCCGCATGTGGTCAAGGCAATCAACCAGTATCGCGCTGAACTGGACCGCAAATACGGGATAGACTTCAGTCGGCACTTGCGTGACCTACAAAAGATTCGAGATGCTGCTTTCGCAGACAAAAACTACTCCGCAGCCGTCATGGCCGAGTATCGTCGTGGTCAGGCTCATGGCAATATCTACATCAACAAGTCTGAAATCAGGCATGGCACGATAGACAACATGTCGAAAGAAGAGGTTTTGAAAGCAATTGCAGAACTTAGAGGTACCGTGGGAAGAACCATCGAAGCAGAAGCGGAAGACGCCGATTACGAGGAAATCGACGGAAAGCCAATTCTGGTCAAGCATGAAGCGGCAGATAGCCAAGCAGATGCCCCAATGGAGGGTAACACGGCTTGAAAGTTGGGCGTCTCAAGGGGTTCCAGACGTCATGGTCTTGGATTCTCAATCCAGATTCCAACTGATTGAACTCAAGAACACCACAACCAACAAAGTAACAATTAGTCCCCATCAGGTAAGTTTTCTTACCACACACGCGGCGGGTCCGGTCTGGCTCTTGGTCCGTCGGATGCGGGCGGAGGATACCGATTACTTCCTGTTCTCTGGCAATCAGGCCGAGGACGTCAAACAACACGGGCTTGGAGCGGTAGAGCCTGTTCTCCACTCCAACACTGTTAATACTCTTATCGAGCGTATTGACACCCACTAAACATACACATATAATAATGTCTCATACTTTGGAGGCATGATGTTTATATTCTATCTACTTGAAAAATGGATCAGGGGTCCAGGAACGAAAGAAACCATTAGACGATTAAAGGAAAAGGAAGAGAGGAGACGCAGAAATGAAACTAACGATTACAGAAGAAAGTAGCTTTGGACAGATCACCGAGTTGGCTGAGTCATTAGGGTGGAAAGACACCTTCGCCCACGGACCCGAGGATTGGACCGCAGAGGAGTCGGATGCTTGTTTTTCCTCTGCTATAGATCATTTGGTGAAATGGTTTGGTGAGGATAGTGTCTTTTTTGAGGCTTGACATACACACAAAAGGCGCATATATTAGACTTTTATCCACCATAAAACGGGATTCGAAAATGAAACTATTAGACACCAACGGCGGCAATACAAAACTACGCAAAAACAACCGAGACAAAGCTATCCGAGTGGCGGGCTTATCCTTAAAACCGAATGACTTGCTTTGTCCTATGCGGAAAACAGCCGAGTGTGAATTGCCTTGTTTAGAGGCTGCTGGGCGGGGCGGTATGTCAAACGTTAGCGAGGGGCGGCAGCGGAAGACTGATTTTTATATGCAAGATCGCTCCGGCTTTTTGGAAATGCTCTATGACGAATTGCACAATTTTCAGAAGCTTTGCGAGCGTAATAACGTCGAGCCCTACGTCCGACTAAATGTGCTTTCTGATATTCAATACGAATTAGAAGCTAATGGCGCGATACCTCAGAATTTCCCGAAGTTAAATCTGTTTGACTACACCAAAATCGCTAAAAGGCTAGACCGTGTTCCTGACAATTATTCGTTGATGTTTAGCTATTCCAACGCGGAACGATATCGACCCCAGGTCGAAATAGCGTTAAATACTGATAGACCGATCTCAGCGGTATTTCATGGCGGTATGCCTAAATCGTTTTTAGGTCGGCCAGTGGTCAACGGTGACAATAGCGACATAATCAACCTACAGCAGCGCGGAAAAATAGTCGGCTTGAAATACAAACCACCACGCGGGCGGCAGATTGATCCATTGCATTCTAGTTTTGTCATTGACGCTAATCGGATACCCGCTTTTTTTATGGGTTGACATACACATAAATAACGCATATAGTGAAATCTCAATTAATCAAACCGGGGAATCATAATGACACCATTCGAAGCAGTGCAGATAGCAGAGGGTTTAGACGATACGGCGCAACCGGACGACGTAATCGATGCATGGCAGTACTTGCACGATACCGGGCTAGCCTATCAATTACAGGGTTTTTTTGGCCGCAATTGCGCGGCATTACTCGAGGCCGGAATAATTCACGATTAGCAGTTAAACAAGCGCCCCCCGGCCCGCCCTTGTCAAGCGAAAGTTTTTGAACCGTGGGCCGTGGAGATTGGGGGTTGACACGTATGCGGTGAATATGTGTATAATGGCCATTCAATCAAAAACGGGAGTATTGAAAAATGAAACTATTCACAAAAGAAATCGAACAGAAATTGGCGGATAACGCGAACGTGGAGGAATCCACGCGCCGCCCCGTCCTTAAACTATTTGGGGGCGGCGCGTGTACGTGGCTAATCTCGGAGCGGATCGATGATGATACCCTGTACGGACTTTGTGATCTGGGCATGGGCTACCCTGAATTGGGTTATGTTTCCCAGTCCGAGCTTGAGGGTTTGCGTTACGAGATGCATGGCGCGGGAATCGAGGTGGTCGAGCGCGATTTGTATTTCACCCCGGAGAAAACCCTTTCTGAATATATGCAAAGGATGCTCGCGCAGCAGGCATGATCGTTGCCTAATCGTCGCCACTCCACGGGCGACGAGCCGTGAGCCGTGGCGCGGGTTTTCCCGTTTTTGTCCAGGCGTCACGGATCGGCGGGCCCGCCCCCGGTGGGGGGCGGGTTTTTTTCTCCCCCAAGTGAAACGACCCCCGCAGGGGGTGGGGGAGGGCGTGTTACAATTTGTTACAATTTGTTGCACTTTGTCACTTGATGTATGCGATAAATATGTGTATAATGGGTACTCATTCATTGGAACGTGGAGATATTTATTATGTATGTAAGTGCAGACCTAGAGATTGATGACAGCGCGATACTTGACATTGTTAGAGACGAGCTGCCAGACACTGACGGGATCGAGAGCAGGCTAGACGACATCGAGGCAAGACTAGATAACATCGATGAGTTGATCAAACAAGGCGAGGTAGATTCCACGCACATGGGTTTCAGTATTAGAAAACTAGCAAAGGCATTGAAGCTATTGAAAGGAATGCACGTGCGTAGCGCCCGACGAAACAGAGCCGTAGTATATCGAAAGTAGTTGACATACACATAGCAGTCGCATATACTGAGCCCTCATTCATTGAAACGTGGAGACAGACAATGGACCAAAAAGAGAAGGCAATTGCCGATGCAGTCAACAGCGACAACCAGATGGACTGGTTGTTCGCGGGTGTCGGACACCGACCCAAGGGCGAACGATGCCCCTGGATTGTAGGGTATAAAACCACCGAGCAGCTTAGGGAATACGTCAGCGCCTGCCTAGTTGGGAGCAGCGAGAGCCCTGATATGTTGCTCTGGATGATAGGCGCAAGCTTTCGGAATTTTATTCAAGAAGAGCTTGACCAGAGGGCCGAGGTATAATATTCTATGTGCATGGGGCGATAACGCCCCATGTAAACCTAAACAATCGTGGAGATTAAAAATGAAAAAACACACTAACATTGAGTTCACAAAGAAAGAAGCCCAAGCTATTGCAGAGGCTCTGGATATCGCCTCTAATATTTCGAACATAGAAGAGGACGATAGACCTTCTGGAACCAGATATATTAATAACCCAGAAGTGATCCGTAATCTGAGCTATAAGATCTATCGCAGCCAGGTAACAGGAGCCCAGATCACTATGGTAGATACGTCCGATTGACCTCCGCGACTGGTGGCCCTCGGGCCACCGACCCTCAACCAAAGCCCAGTCCCGACTGGGCTTTTTTATGACTGCAATCTGTGCGACCCGACCCCCACACACGCAAAAGGCGCCGCGTGTCCCACATGGCCAAGGGGCCATGTGTCACACTCCCCCCTCCGCCCGCCTTCCCTTTTGACCTTAGGCGGAGGGGGGAGTGTGTGTAGGAGTCCCGGAATAGAGGCTAGTAGAGATGTTTGGGATTCCGTGAGATAGTTGCTGGAGATGTAGGGCAGTGTCGTGTGTCAGACAGCAGCTTGTGCATGTTTGTCACAAACAATCATGTAAAAAATAATTTTATAAAAAAATTTACCGAGGTATAATAAACTTGCATAAACAAGGAGCCCTGGGCCATGTACGATAAAGAGCAATACCTGAAAGCTGACGGATTTGACGACGCGATAGTGGGCACGGCCCACGGCATGACTGTCGATGAGGATGGGGGACCTATTCTGATCTACGACATTGAGAAGTGTGTTGATATCATTATGGACGGCGCGGTGGACATGGAGCGTGAAGAAGCCTATGAGTACTTTAGTTTTAACGTGATGGGCGCGTTTCACGGCCCACAGACCCCTGTTTTCCTGGACCGGGCGGTTTTGGATTACCGAGAACTTTGGGATAAGTGACTGAATTAGCTACAGAAACTGACGAACATCTGCTTAAACTTGAGCTGCGACTGGCGCAGCTTGAGCGCATTGAGGGGTGTCAGACTAAGTTCTTGGATTTTGTTCGGGCGATGTGGCCGGAGTTTATTGCCGGTGAGCATCATCGGATTATCTCTGAAAAGCTTGAACGGGTGGCGCGAGGCGAGTTGAAGCGACTGATAGTCAATATGCCGCCGCGTCATACCAAGAGCGAGTTTGCAAGTTTCCTGTTTCCTGCCTGGATGGTGGGTAAAAACCCTGCGATGAAGATTATTCAGGCGACGCACACCACGGAGCTTGCGGTGGGTTTTGGTCGCAAGGTGAAGAACTTGCTGGAGCGGGAGGATTATCTTGACATATTTCCTGAAGCAAAGCTGGCTGCTGATTCGAAAGCTAGTGGAAGGTGGGATACTGCTCGTGGCGGTATGTACTATGCTGTTGGCGTTGGTAGTAATCTTGCCGGTCGTGGTGCTGATTTATGCATTATCGACGATCCCCATTCTGAGCAGACCGCTATGTCGAATGCTGGGTTTGACGACGCCTGGGACTGGTACACGGGTGGTCCCAGACAGCGTTTACAGCCCGGAGGATCGATAGTTTTGGTCATGACCCGTTGGTCCGAGAAGGATTTGACGGGGCAGTTGATGCGTCAGATGGCTCGGGACGAGAACGCTGACCAGTGGGAAGTCGTTGAATTTCCTATGGAATTACCCTCTGGCAACCCGGTTTGGCCTGAATACTGGTCGATGGAGGATTTGATTTCTGTTAAGGCGTCGATTCCGCCGAGTAAATGGAACGCGCAGTACCAGCAGCAGCCCACCGGTGACGACAACAGCATTCTCAAGCGCGAGTGGTGGAACGTGTGGGAGGCTGAGAAGATTCCGAAGCTTTCTTTTGTGATACAGAGCTATGACACGGCCTTCTCTAAGCGCGAGACAGCGGACTACAGCGCGATTACGACATGGGGCGTTTTTTATCCAGATGAGGGCTCTCAGCCCAACCTGATCCTCCTGGACAGCCAGAAAGGCCGCTGGGACTTCCCCGAGCTAAAAAACATAGCGTATGACCAGTGGAAGTATTGGGACCCGGAGACGGTGATCATTGAGGCGAAGGCCACGGGTATGCCGCTGACGCACGAGCTGCGTAATATGGGAATTCCTGTGGTAAACTTTACCCCGTCTCGGGGCAATGATAAGGTCACGAGAGTGCATGCTATCGCCCCGTTGTTAGAAGCGGGAATGGTTTGGGCCCCCGATACCCAGTGGGCACATGAGTTGATCGAAGAGTGTGCGGCGTTTCCTAATGGTGAGCATGATGACCTGGTGGATAGCACCACGCAGGCGTTGATGCGTTATCGTCAGGGTAACTTTGTGCAGCTCCCGACAGATGATTGGGATGACGAGGATCACGGCTCACGGTCCTTTCGTTACTACGGGTAATAAATATGGGCGATAAAAAAGTAGGATTAAATCCCGGTACGATGGTCCAAGTCAGTCCGGGAAATTTTGTCCCAGCTTCTGATATTCGACAAATAAATGTCGTGGGGCAACGTCCGGGGGGTGTTTCAGGTCCTGGTGCAGCATTTATCGGTATGGGCGCTCCCAGCGCGGACAACTTCTCGGTTTTCGACACTTTGGGCCCCCCTTCTATTTTTGAAAACGTCCCTCTTTCAGACATACCCTTTGACGCGATGACCCCAGAGCAGCAAGCAGCGGCTCTTGCGGCTGCTGAAGAAGAGGAAAAATCTGGTTTTAACCTCAACCCTTTTGCATACGCAGAGGCTATTGATGCCCTGGGCATGGGAGATGCCTCCACAGCAGCTTTTAACCAGGCACTGGCTTTCGATGCCATGAATCTTGCTGAACAGAATGCCAATCAGACTGGGTTTGAAAATTTAAACGGCTCTGGAGAGGGCGAAACATTCACTCCCGCCTCTTTTGAAGGCGTGTATGACGCCGCTGCGGGCGGTTTTGAAATCGACGGAGTCTTCTACCGCTATGGTGGGGTGAGTTCCCCAGGCCCTGACGGACAACCCATCAACGTCGTGGACGGTGGCACGTATAAGCTGGTTACACAGCAAGACGGGTCCGTATCGGTAGAGGCTGTCGTGCCTGGGGAAAATCGAAATACGGACGCTTTACCTAAAGTAGACGGTGATTACAGCTTCGATGACATAATGACCGTCGTTGGGTTGATAAGAGATAATGTGTACACCCCGCAGCAAATTGCTGACATATACGGTGTTTCTGTCCAGGAAGTACAGGGGATTGTGGATAACCCGCCTTCTCCGCCTGGCACTGACCCCGGTGCTGGAGCTGGGACAACACCTGGAGCTGGAACACTACCGGGCACTGACCCAGGAGCTGGAACCACACCCGGAGGGGATGGGACTGGGGCAATTACTGTTGACCCGTACACAGGTCCCTTTGTAGGTCCTCTGCCTCCCGGTGGTGGCGGTAATGACGAATTAAACGGTGAGACCGATTCAGCGGAAAATGACGGACTTGATGTAAATCTTATACCGGGCCTCATAGCAGGCACTCTGTTACCGAAAGATGACGACCCTGATCCCGATCCCGATCCTGTGGCTCAACCACCGTTACCAGTCCCTGTGGGAGGTGTCCCGGCAGACCCAGGGTTTGTTACACGCGATGACGTCCTGGTCGAGTTTGATACTCCCGATTATGATCCCTATTCGATTTTACCGGCCCCTACCACTGAGCCGTTTTTAGCAGACCGCAGGGCCGGGGACATAGCGTCCTCTTTGGATGTTCTGGGATACAGGCCAGCTCAAGGCTTGGATCAGCGTCCTGAGACTATGGCCCGTGTGGAGGATTACGCGCAGCGATTTGGCGTGGGCCCACAAGATTTCTCTCAAGGTGAGATTACGCCTTTTGAGACACAGTTTGGAATTAACATCCCAAATGTTTCGACAAACTTCCCTGTCCGACCACAAAGCATTTTAGAAACGCCACGGTTTGACCCTACAAAACCAAGGGATATAGAAGATGATGGGGACATGCGTCTGTTTGCAGGCGGAGGTGTGGCTGAGTCTTCTGATGGCATCGGCTCGTTGATGAAGCGTCGAGAGAGCGCGGTCACTCGGATGCTGCTCAACAAGGCTGGTGCGTTGCCCACTTATCAAGACGGAGGAAAAGTTACCGTGGAAAACGATGATAGAAACAGGGTGACAAGTCTTCTGAAAAGCACCACAGAGGTGCCTGCTGGTTTGAGAGATGCTGCGGGATATGCCTACGACTACCTAACCGAAACCCCCGTTTCTGAAATGATGGGGGATGTTAGAGAAATGGGAGCGGGTATGGTCCGAAGCGCAATTGATGATCCGGTAGACTTTGCTTTGGATTTTGTTCCTGGTGTCAGCCAAGCTCGCGGTTTAGCTGATTATGAAGAAATGATGAGCCAAGCTGAATTAGCTAGAGTCATGGGCGACGAAGAAACGGCAGACGCTTTACGAGCTATGGCTAGCTCTATGTTGGCGTCATCGATGATTCCTGGTGGTCGTAAAGCAACAAAGATGGGCATGAGTGGTGACCGCCCATCTTTTGAAGAAATGATGGAATTAATTCGACAAGCTAAAGAGCAAGGTGAAAAAACCTTAAAAGATTTAAGAACCGCTAGAAAAACCCTTGAAGAATCATCTAAACCAAAAAAAGGTATAGAGTCTTTAGAAGAAAAAATTGAGAGGCTTCGACAGAGAAGCGCACAACAAACTGGTCGAACTAGGGGTCAGATAATAGAGGAGAGCCCCAACATAACTAGGGTGAACAAACGCGGTGATCCGTATGACCCGGAGGAATAGTTAATGGCTAACGGCACTGAAGGCGTAACACCAATGGTGGAAAGGCTCACGGGCGATGCACCGGTAGAGATCACCGTTGAAGAGCAGGTAGAGATAGCTTTGCCGGGTGCGTTGAATAACGCACCAAGAGAGGGCCTGGACATAGAAATCGAGCAGACTGAGGACGGTGGAGTCATAGTTGACTTTGACCCTGGCGCAGATTCTGTGGATGAGAGCGACTTCAACAGGAATCTGGCGGACGAGATGGACATGGGCCAGCTTGGCGCTGTGGCCAATGATCTGTTGAGTGAGTATGACTCCAACAAATCCTCGCGTCAGGATTGGGAGGACGGCTACTCCAAAGGGTTGGAGATGCTGGGTTTCAACTATGAAGAGCGATCCGAGCCCTTCAGAGGCGCTACCGGCGTCACTCACCCGCTTTTGGCCGAGGCTGCGACCCAGTTCCAGGCTCAAGCTTTCAATGAAATGCTACCGCCGTCAGGGCCTGTCAGGACTTCTGTGGTTGGAAGCATCACCCGAGACAAAGAAGCTCAGGCTAGACGTGTCAAAG